>ERZ767285.314-NODE-314-length-18257-cov-3.824202_pt1 | contig 18257 bp, 16 predicted proteins | sample MGYA00374953_ERZ767285 | MGnify/ENA primary metagenome ERZ767285 (study PRJEB28947, sample SAMN06267186) | marine metagenome | isolation source: Columbia River Estuary | place: USA:Columbia River Estuary, USA | collected 2013-07-23 ...
CCAGATTTAATATTTCTAGACATTCAATTAAGCGACGGTTTATCGTTCGAGATTTTCGAAACTATTGATATTAAGTCAGCTATTATATTCACTACAGCTTATGATGAATATGCGCTTCAAGCCTTCAAATTAAATAGCATTGATTATTTGCTAAAACCTATTGATGATGACGATTTAGCAACTGCAGTTAAAAAATACAAAGAGCGCACACCGCAAAAACAAGCGGTTACTTTAGATTTTAATGATATTAAAAAATTACTCGTTAACCCAATAGACCGCGAGTATAAAAAACGATTTTCAGTAAAAGTAGGGCAGCACCTAAAACTCATAAATATTGACGAGATAGAATGTTTTTACAGCGAGAACAAGGGTACGTATTTACATACTACTGAAGGCAGAAACTATCTTTTAGATACCACATTAGAGCATTTAGAAGATGAATTAGAACCTCAAACCTTTTTTCGAATCAACCGTAAGTTCTTTGTGAATATTAATGCTATAAAAGATATGGTAAGCTATACTAATTCACGTTTGCAAATAAAATTGAATTCTTATAACGAACAAGAAGTTGTTGTGGCTCGTGAGCGTGTAAAGGATTTTAAAGGGTGGTTGGAGTAAGTTTTTTGGAGAGTTTACTTGAACGTTTAATCTATGAAAAGTTGCGTTTAAAAAAGCGTTTACTTTCTGATTAATAAAGTAATTTTTTAAATGTAGTGTTAGCATTTTCCTTATAATAATTTAAGTGTTTAATTAAGAAAAAAAGCTTCAACCGTTTTTTTTAGAAGCCATTCAGCCTTATGAGGTGCTAAAACTTGATTTATATTAAGAATAAAACTAGAATCAGTTTCCAAACTGTAAAACACCATTCCGCCATACGCACTATTGTGTCCAATAAAAGTATGCGTTCCTATTTTCTTTTGTTGAAGTCCCATCCCATAGGCTATTCTTCCTTTTTTAGGAGGTGAAATAATTAAGTCATCTTCAAAATTAATCATTTGCTGGAGCGTTTTAGGGTCATTAAATAATTGACCGGTTAAAAGTGCTCTTATAAAAATAGTTAAGTCGTTTGTCGATGAGATTAAGCCACCACCTCCCCAATCAAATGATGTATTTACATTTTTTAATGAATAAGTTCCATGATATGGAAATACAATTGGAGTAGTATCTTTTTTATTTTGATAAAATTCTAAATAAGTATCATTAAGTGAGAGTGGATTTAATAGTCTTTCTTCCAGCACTTCATAATATGCTTTGTTTGTTAACTCTTCAACTAGAATAGCTAATAATAAATAATTTGTATCAGAATAATAAAAGCTTTTGCTTGGCTTAGATACTCCTTTTTTATTTAAATCATAGTAAAAATATTTTTCTAAAATATTTTTCCAATTCCAATCTTGATTTGGATATTTTTTAATGTTTTCAAAGAATCTTTCATCATCAGCAAAGTAATCTCTAAGTCCACTTTTGTGCTGTAATAAGTTTTTGATTGTTATATGGCTAGAGTAATTAATTCCATCAAAAAATAATATTTCTGATAAGATTCTTTTGGTTTCATTATTTTTTAAACAATCTAGAAAAGTATCTTCTAATTTTAGTAATCCTTCCTCCATCAACTGTAAAATAATAGTTGCCGTAAAAGTTTTGGTAATACTTCCTGTTCTAAAACGATAATTACTAGCTATTTTTTGATCAGAAGCATCTATTTGTCCAAGAGCAATTTTATAATTGATATTCTTTTTTGCGTTATTTATATTAAGGAGGTAATTATAAATAGGAGCAGAACCATCAGAATTGATTAGTAAATTAGCGAAATCTTCATATTGTTTCATAAAGCTACTATTAAATATAATCAAATGCTGACGCAAATATTGGTTTCGATTTTAAATTCTCAATTTTAGTTTCACCTATGTTTTTATAAGCTGCCATTATTTCAACATCAGAATCTTTTATAAAAGAATGAATCATACCTAATTTACCTTTTGTTAAAATTTTTTCACGAATTGGGCAGGTATTTCCCAACCAAAACATAGAAGATTTTAATTTTTCTTTAGCCAGTAATCCTTCAAATAAATTATATAATTGTTGTTCATAACCAGGTTTAAAATAGAGGCCTTCAAATGCTAAAAATTCGAACCGTTTTGGGTTAAATAATTTATTAAGAACAGGTATTAAAGGAACTACGTTCATGACTATTTTCCCTGTAAAACCTTTCATATTATTAATCACCCAATGTGCACGGTGATATTGACACCCGGCTATGATTTGTCCGTTTTCTCGAATAACAAAATAATTATTTTTAATAAATAAAGAATCGAATTGGGTTAAAACATAGTTATAATATGTTTTATCAAGCAAGTTTAAAACTTCTTCTTTTTCTTCTTTTGAAGTTATTTGTGTGATTTTTATATTTTTCTTCGGAAAGAAACGACTAAAACCTAAAGTTTTTACCGTTCCTAAAGGATTATAACCAGCACTTTCTACAACTTTATAAGAGCTTTTGTTAGCTCTTTCTATACAAGCAAAATAAATAGTTTTTTCTTTTTCTTTTTCACGAATTAATTCCATCACTTTAATGGAGAATTTTTTCGTAACTCCTTTCCCACGTATTTCTTTTGCTGAAGCAAAATATCTGATATAATTACAATTAAATTGTTCACTATTAGTAGTTACAGTTGTCATACAGAAAACAGCAGTTGCTCTTATTTTTTCACCTTCATAAATAGCAAGAAGCACTGGTTTTTTTATCAATTTAATATGGTCTTCTGTGTTTTTGTGTTCATAGATAGCGCCTTCATTTCCCCAAGCAATACTATCTAAAAAATGTAAAGCTTCCTCAGGAATCCCTTGATGTCTTTGAATGGAGTATTTTCCATCAGTAAATAAAATCTCTTTTTTCATAATGGCTTATACTTGAGTTTTTATAATTCCGTTTTCTACTAACTGTTTACAGCTTAATTTTATTTTATCTTCCAATAACGCAACTACTTCTGTGGTATGTGCTGCTGATAAAAAACAGTTTCGTCCTTCCCAAATATAAACTCCATTTAAAAGAAGTTGATTATAAAGTTCTTTATACTTGCCAGGTGTTACAAATCGGAATAAAGATCCGAAATGAACAATTGATAACTTCGGAAAGTTTTCTTTGAAAAATGCATTCATTTTATTGCAAAAATTTTCTGTTCTAATATTTATGTCTTCTAGTAATTCACCGTTAGAAGTTTCGAGTATTTCTAATGTTTTTAAAGCAGTAACCATCGCTAAAGGATGATGACAAAATGTACCTGCAACAAAAGTTGATTTCGCTTCTGGAATGGATTGATCTCCATATTGCCAAAAGCCACCATCTATAGCATCTAAAAATTTTGATTTACCAGCAACAATACCAATAGGTAATCCACCACCAATTATTTTTCCATAAGTGACAATATCAGCTTGGATGTTAAATTTTTTTTGGCATCCACCAATATCAATTCTGAAACCTGTGATTACTTCATCAAAAATAAGTGCAATATCATTTTGTTCTGTAATACTTCGTATTTCTTTTAAAAATGCAATGGGTTGAAAACTTGGATTTCTACTCTGAACTGGCTCAACAAGAACAGCAGCAATATTATTCGTGTTTTTTTTAATAAAATCTAAAGATGCTTCTGAGCCATAATCGAAAACATAGGATTCATTTAAGGTAGATTGTGTAATTCCAGGAATAGATTCTTTGGCAATATTTGTTTGATGATCTCTTTTTAGAGTAAGTAACGGATCAAATGTACCATGATAGGCTCCTTTGAAAAAAACAACATTTTTCTTTTTTGTAACTGCTTTTGCAATTCTTAAAGAAACCATAATTGCTTCTGTACCAGAATTAAAAAAGGCAACTCTTTCTGTATTTGTTGCTACTGTAATTTTTTCTGCTAGTATTCCTGCTAATGGTGACATTGGGCCAACAGACCAACTCTTGGTTAATTGGTTTTCAATTGCTGTACGAATAGGTAAATAATTATGACCAAAAAGAAGAGAGCCAAAACCCATCGTTAAATCTATATATTTATTATCGTCAATATCCCAAATAAAAGCACCATCAGATTTATCCGAAACTAAAGTGTAAATAAGTTCTTTTTTCTGGATATTAAAACCTGCTGTATTTCTATTTAAAGCAAAATATTGTCTGTAATTCTGTGTATGTTTTTTTGTAAGTGAATTTTTTTGAGATAATTTATGAATCATAAACGATTTGATGTTTTATAATGATACAATTTAAATCGATAAACACAATTACTACTGTGTTTTAAAACACTTAAAAAGGAAATGAATACCATTGTAAAGATAAAGTTCTATTTCAATACTTAAACAAGTTTATCACAGGTAAATTTTATCGGTTGTTCAACGAAGCTAATCTCAATTTTTTACAAAATTAAATATCTATTTCTTAGCCAATCTTCGCATCACCACCCATTGTTTTAGCATATCTCTCGCATCTTGTGCTGGGTAGCCCAATACGGTTTTTCCAGCAGCAATATCGCCTACAACACCAGATCCGGCACCTACAGTAGCGCCAGAATGTATGGTGGTATGATCTTTAATAGACGCGCTTCCGCCAATAATTACACCATCTCCCAAAGTAACAGAACCAGCAAGACCGCTATGTCCTGCCATAATACAAGAGCGCCCCATAATACTGTTATGGGCGATTTGAACTAAGTTGTCAATTTTACAGCCATCACCAATAATGGTGCTGCTAAATTTAGCACGATCTACACAAGAGTTTGCACCTATTTCGACATGATGTCCAATAATAACATTACCAATTTGAGGTATTTTCACTAAACCACCACCATCATCACTTGGGCGATAGCCAAAACCATCAGCACCTATACTCACATTGGTATGGAAAATACAATGACTACCTATAATACAGCGTTCTCTAATAACGGTTCCTGACCAAACAACGGTATTATCACCGATACTAGTTTCATCAAACACACACACATTAGGGTATAAAATCACTCCGTTTCCTAATTCAACATCTTTACCAACGTAGCAATTTGCGCCTATTTTACAACCGTTACCAATAGTAGCTGTTTCATGTATCACTGCTGATGGATGTATATCGGTTTCAAACTCTGGAGCTGGCGGATTAAACAATTCTAATATTTTGGCCATGGCTAAATCAGCATTCTTAACTTTTATTATAGCTCGATTATCACCAGGTTCTAAAGTTAAATTGTCATTAACCACCACAGCACAAGCTTTAGAGTCTTCCCAAAACTTTAAATACTTTGTACTACCAATAAATGATATGTGATGGTTCTCAGCATTTTTTAGTTCTTCCGGTCCTTCAATGTGTTGTGTTGTATTACCAATTAATTTACCTTTTAATAGGTTGTTAATGTCCTGAATAGTGTAAGATGCCATGTAATTTTTTTAGTTAGTGTATTTGTAAAACTACTAGAAAAAAAACAGAAATTAGAATTTTATTCTTCAATTCTATTTTCATCAAAAGCAGATGGTAATAATTTCGGAATAAATTTCACCACAAGTGGCAAGAGTAAAGCGCCGCCAGGAAGTAAAAATATAGCCAAACTTGGTATGGATTTAAAGATGTCAATAAGTTGTTCTTGTACTTTTTTTTGTTCGTCTTTATTCAAATCTCTAACGGTAGATTGTGAGAGTAACACCATGAGTTCTTTGCTGTCTTTCAACTCACGGTATAAACGTTTGCTATTTCTAGTAATAAGTTTATTTACCATTTTGCTAGAGTTGTTGTAAAAACTTTGGACAATGTTTTTAGAACTTAAAAGTGCAATATTGTCTTTATTAACTGTGTAAAAATGATTGACAGTCGCTATAGATTGGTGTGTTTTAGACATGTTTAGTTCTAAATCTTGACCAAGCTTTTCTAAAAAATGTTGTTCTTTAACATCAATCATCTGGTCGCTCCAAGTAGCCATACAAGCTAAATCTAAAATATAGTATTTTTCAAGTTCTGTATTTACATTTTTAATAGCCTTTTTGTATGTTATATTTGAGTTTTCTTGATAACGTAAAGAAGATTCAAATAACTTAATTAAACTCTCATCGTACTGGTTTTTGGTTTCCTTAGAGTTTAAAACATCTAAAGTAATTGAAGCAATTGATGCTTCCATATTCTTTAAATATTTTGTCGATATTTTTAGGTTCTCTAGGTAGGTCTGATAAGCTAAAACATCTACAAATAATAGGGCATTAATAATGAAATAATTAAAGTTTTTGGTAAGTACATTGGCATCTATCTGGATACGCTTATGTATTATTTTTTCCAATTGTTCACTCGATTTTTTTCCGCCTAATAAATCTTGAAAAAAAGAGGTTTTAATCTGGTCAATTTCTGTGTAAAAACGAATTACACTTTCTATAAAAGAGATATCACAATTTGAGTTAGCATGCGTGTAATATAATGCTAAGCATAAATTGGTTTTGCAAAGTTCGCTTTCTGTAAGGTCTTTTTTTGGGATAATCTGGGCAACAATACCGAGGTTACTTCCATAAATAAACCCACAAGATCTTAAAGCATCATAAAATGATGCTTTTTCGTGCTTTAAATAAGGATTGTTTTCACTTATCTCCTTAAGCAACTTATTAATCCAACCAGCAGATGATGGGTTCATAATTCAAATATCGAAATAGATTGTAAAAGTAAACTTAAAATAGCTAAAAAATATTTTAAGGATATATTAAATATGTTTTACGAGTTTCTTTGAAGCGTTCTAATCCATCTTTCCAAGTTACTTTAATTGCTTCTTCAGATAACCCAGCTTCAATTTGTTGTTGCAGGATTTTGGAGCCCGCTAGTTTTGTGAAAAATGCGTTAAAGAATTCTGATTTGTTTTTAGTAGTGTTGTATGATTCAATAAGCCATTTTAGGTTTAAAGCATTGATGGTATCAACTTTTGTTAAATCTTTGCCGAAACATATTTTATTTTGATGCTTCGGATATTTTGAGCCTTCGTTAGGTTGTGGTTTAAATTTAAAGCCAAAACTATCTTTATTCAAAAAAGGACTTCCAAAAATCTGAAATTGCATTTCTGTTCCTCTTCCAGCACTTACATTAGTGCCTTCAAAAAAGCATAAGCTAGGGTATAAGTTAATGGCTTTATCATTGGGTAAATTAGGACTCGGTTTTATGGGTAGACTATAACTCAAATTATGATTATAATTTTTAATAGGAATCACTTTTAAATCACATTGTATGCCGTTTGCTAACCATTTTTCTCCATTAATCATTTGTGCATATTCACCAATAGTCATTCCGTGCGCCACAGGAATAGGGTGCATGCCTACAAAACTTTTGTGTTCCATTTCTAAAATGGGACCATCAATATAATGTCCATTTGGGTTTGGTCTATCAAGAATAATTAATGGGATATTTGCTTCAGCGCAAGCTTCCATAACATAATGTAAAGTTGATATATATGTATAAAAACGAACTCCAACATCCTGCAAATCAAAAAGCATAATATCTATCTTAGAAACACCTTTTGAAATATCACTTTCGTATTTTTCAGTTTCTTTTAATTGCTGAAGTTTAGGTTTTTTATTTGCACTATAAAGTGATATAATTGGGACCCCAGTTTTTGTATCAACGCCATCTTTTATGCGCTCACCTGCATCAGCTTTGCCCCGAAAACCATGCTCAGGAGCAAAAACGTTATTCACATCTATTTTTAATGATACTAATGAATCTACGAGATGGGTGTAACTTCTGTTTTTCGTCTTCAGTTTTTCATCAATAAAAATAACACTTGACTGATTTGCCACAATCCCAATACGTTTCCCTATCAATAAAGGCAAATAGACATCCGTTTGATTTGCACCAACAACTATGGTACTGTCATTTTGAACACTTGTGCTGATGTTAGCGGAAGTATGATCAAGAATCTCGCCTTTTTCATTTGTGCTACTTTTTCCTTTAGAAGCGCAAGAAATCATTACTAAAACAAATAATAAAACTGTATTTTTGAAAATATTAAACCGCATAGTAAATTTTGAATTACGAGTTTTTTATAGCTAAACGCATTATTGGTAGTAAAGCGTATAAAAGTAGTATATCGGCACCAATAATAAAAATTGGTATCGCTGCAATTGCTATTGGTATTGTTGTTATGATGATCGCTATTGCAACGGGTATTGGTTTGCAACAAAAAATACGCGACAAAGTGGTGGCGTTTAATGGGCATGTAGCCATTACAAAATACGATAATAATAACTCGCAAGAAAGTGTATTTCCAATTTCTAAAAATCAAGATTTCTATCCAGACTTTAAGTCAGTAGAAGGTATTAGTCATGTACAAGGCGTAGCTTCCAAATTCGGGATTATACGCACCGAGACAGATTTTGAAGGCGTCTATTTAAAAGGTGTAGGCGCTGATTATAACTGGAACTATTTTAAAGAATTTCTAATAGAGGGTAAGCTGCCAGATTTCTCAAAAAAACGAAATGAAGATGTTTTAGTTTCAAAATATCTCGCAAACCGATTAAACTTTAAAGTGGGCGATAACTTTCAAATGGTATTTACTAAAGATGATCCGGAAAAGCTTCCCAACATCATTACTTATAATGTTGTTGGAATTTACAATTCAGGATTTCAAGATTTTGACGCACAATATCTCATAGGCGATATTCGCCACTTGCAACGTATTAACAGATGGGAAAAAGATCAAGTAGGTAGTTTTGAGGTTTTTATTAATGATTATGATGACTTAGATGAAAAAGCAGAAGAAATTCATCAAAATATTCCCTCATTATTAGATTCACAGTCCATAACAGATAAATATTATTCTATATTCGATTGGATTAAAATTTTCGATAAAAACATTTACGGTATCATTGGCGTCATGATACTCGTAGCAGGTATTAACATGATAACAGCATTACTCGTTTTAATACTAGAACGTACCAGAATGATTGGCGTTTTAAAAACCCTAGGCAGCAGTAATTGGAGCATCCGTAAACTCTTTTTATACAATGCTTCATATCTAATTCTATTGGGTTTGTTTTGGGGTAATATTTTAGGTTTAGGGCTGTTATTTGCGCAAAAATATTTCAAGCTTTTTCCGTTGGACCCAACGGTGTATTACGTATCAGAAGCACCCGTTTACATTAGTTTCGGGTATGTTTTAGCCTTAAATGCGGGTACATTAATTTTGTGTTTACTCATGCTACTTGTACCGTCGTATATCATCACAAAAATATCTCCAATAAAAGCTATTCGTTTCGATTAATTATTTTCTTGGCCGTTCCCACAAAGGTCAGGCTTTATTCGTTGGTTTTTATTTTATTGAACTCATGAATATAAATATTTCACTACTCACTTCCTCCTGGGTCGGCGAGCTCAAAAAATTGGCTTGCGGTGAGCGCAGTCGAACCGCTCAATCCCTAACGCATATAATAACTAACTTTTAACATATACCAAGTAGCTTTTTAGTATTTTTGAGGCATCACAAAAAAGACTATGGACTACGCTGAAAATATACTAGAAACCATTGGTAACACACCTATGGTAAAACTTAATAAGTTAACAAAAGATTTGCCATGTCTAGTATTGGCTAAATACGAGACTTTCAATCCAGGTAATTCTACAAAAGATAGAATGGCTGTTAAAATGATAGAAGATGCAGAGGCTAATGGCAGTTTAAAACCAGGTGGAACTATAATTGAAGGAACCTCTGGGAATACGGGTATGGGTTTAGCCTTAGCAGCTATTGTGAAAGGTTATAAAATGATTTGTGTTATTAGCGATAAGCAAAGCAAAGAAAAAATGGATATTTTGCGCGCTGTAGGTAGTAAAGTTATTGTTTGTCCAACAAATGTAGAACCTGAAGATCCAAAATCTTATTATTCAACTTCAAAAAGACTTGCTGAGGAAACACCAAACTCTTGGTACGTAAATCAGTATGATAATCCAAGTAATGCGCTGGCACATTATGAAAGTACCGGACCAGAAATTTGGAAACAAACAGATGGTAAAATAACCCATTTTGTTGTGGGCGTTGGTACTGGCGGTACAATTTCTGGTGTTGGTAAATACTTAAAAGAGCAAAACCCAAACGTTAAAATATGGGGTATAGATACTTATGGTTCAGTATTTAAAAAATATCATGAAACTGGTGAATTTGATGAAAACGAAATTTATCCGTACATAACTGAAGGGATAGGAGAAGATATTCTGCCAAAAAATGTAGACTTTAGTATTATTGATGGTTTTACAAAAGTAACCGATAAAGATGCTGCTATTTACACACAAAAATTAGCAAAAGTAGAAGGTATGTTTCTTGGGAATTCTGCAGGAGCTGCATTAAAAGGTATACTTCAATTAAAAGAACATTTTAAAAAAGATGATGTAGTGGTGGTGCTTTTTCATGACCATGGAAGTCGTTATGTCGGAAAAATGTTCAATGATGATTGGATGCGCGAGCGTGGATTTATTGAAGATGAAATCACATCAGCAGCAGATTTAGTTACTAATAATACGAATAAGCCATTAGTTACTGTAAAAACAGAAGAATTAGTATCTCATGCCATTGAGCGTATGAAAGCCCACAAAATATCTCAAATACCAGTTGAAGATTCAAGCGGATTTGTTGGTGCTATTGACGAAGCAGATTTATTAAGAAAGTATATTGAAAACAAAGACATTTCAGATTTGCCAATTAAAGAGGTCATGCATAAACCATTCCCAATAGTTGATAAAAATACGCCTATTGAAACCATATCAAAGTTATTTAATAAAGAAAATAATGCCGTATTGGTTAAATTAGAAGAGGGTAAATACCAAATTATTACCAAGTATGATATTATAAGTGCGCTCTAAAAAATTTATGAAACTACTTTAAAATAATACTATCAATTTCGAGATTAAAAGCTTCGGCTTTCTTGTTTCCAATTAAAAAAGCAATCATTTCCATTTGTTCGCCAGAGTAATTAGCGGCATCTAGTTTTCTGCCACGAAATGCAGGATACATGCTGTTAAATTTAATTTCTATGGTTTCCCAATCTTTAGAGGTTTCAAATGACGTTACATAAGAGTAATAGTCTGAATTGTTCTCTTTTATTCTGAATTGATAGGTTTTACCATCACCTTTCAGTTTAATGCAGACTTTTGTATAGTTACTCACTTTTTTGGTATCAAAACCATATTGCACCATGGAGAAGCCACCATTGTTTTCTAATGATACATCTCCAAGGAATATTCCATTTCCAGAATCGTTAATTTTAAAATCACCATTAGAACGTCCTCCCATGACAACATCATCAACAATACGCCAGTTAGAAATATCGCTTTTAGAATCAAAATTAAATAGGGTCATAGATGTTTGTGTTATTAGGAATATTAATAGGATAAGATGTTTCATTAAATATTAATTTATCTTATTGACTTTTATGGGAAGTGTCTAATTTTCATGTTCTTTATCCGACTTAGGGAATTCTAACCAAGAATAACTTTTATGTACTATTTTCCATGAACCTTCATGTTTTAATAAAAGAAAATAATCTGTAAAAATTCTCCAGTTTCAAATTACTATTTCAGCGTCAGCAATGGCGGCATCTTTTTCATAATCTATTAAAATTATTCGTCCAATTCGATATGACTTTTTTGCTGTCTTAATATTCGAAATGTACTTTTCACCTGACTTACTCAAAGTCAGAATTCCATTAAATTGCCGGTTTACTTACTTTACCTGTTATAAGTAATCCAGCTCCACCACCAATTAAAGCACTAGAAATAAAATCGGTCATATCATTTACCAAAGTAAATTGAATGATAATTCCAACTATTATTAAGACTAATCCGGTTATTCTTATTTTGTTCATATTCTATTTTTTATTTTGAGTGTTTTTCTCAATGAATGGCAACTTATTATTCTAGGATAAATATAATATTTCATTCGTCATTTTATTCCGTTGTGCGATGATAAGAGGAGATTTTGTTCCTCTTTTTGTGATTTAGATAATAGTGTTAAAGCATTATCTAAATAATTCAAATTCAATGTTTAATAAATCTAGAATTACTGGATAATACCAGCACAACTTACACGAGCTCCGGCAGCTCCAGAAGGTTGTGATGTTAAATCATCAACACCAGCATGAACTATAATACCTTTTCCAAGTATATCTTTAGTGTCGTCTCCGCAGCCAATACACCATTCGTTAGTAGTGAATGAAATCGTACCATTCCCATTTTCATCAGCTGTGAAATTACCTATATCACCTTTATGATAACCTGTTTCTGCACCCCATTTACCATGTGGTTTTGCCGTTGGATTCCAATGGCCACCTGCAGATTTTCCATCAGGAGAAGAACAATCAGAAGAATTGTGAATGTGAATGGCATGTTCCCCAGGAGTTAATTCGCTAATAATAGCAGTCATACTAACTTCACCATTTACTTCTTTAAAAACGACATTTCCACTTACATTGCTATCACTTTTAGCACTTAAAGTGATTTTTACTTTTTTAGGTGCTACAACTGCTGTTTCTGTAGTTTCAGTTTCAATAGTTTTTGTGTCTTTCTTTTCTTTTTTACATGCTGTAAAACTTATAGCTATGGCAATTAATAAGAGGCTTAATTTTTTCATTAGTCTAATTTTTATTTATCGGAAAGTTAAGGTATAATTAAACGAATTGCAAGTTATAGCTATGACATATATCATATTTTCTTGCACACTATTATATTAATTTTGAGATATAAAAGTTAGGTATGTTAAAATCATTAGTCAATAAATATAATATTGCAGGACCTCGATATACGAGTTATCCAACGGTTCCTTATTGGAATCAAGAATCTTTTTCTCAAAAGAAATGGAAGTCTTCCTTAATTCAATCTTTTAAAGAAAGTAATTCGAAAGAAGGGATTAGTTTATATATCCATTTGCCGTTTTGTGAAAGTCTTTGTACGTTTTGTGGATGTAACAAACGCATTACCAAACAACATAGTGTAGAATCTCCATACATAAATGCTGTTTTAAAAGAATGGCAGTTGTATTTAGGGTTATTTGATGAAAAACCTGTTATAAAGGAATTGCATTTAGGAGGCGGAACACCAACTTTTTTTAGTCCAGAGAATTTAAAGCATCTCATACTTGAAATTTTAAAAACTTCAGAATTGGCAGTTGGACATGAATTTAGTTTTGAAGGACATCCTAATAACACTACTCGCGAACATTTACAAGCCCTTTATGACGTTGGGTTTAGGCGAGTAAGCTATGGTGTGCAAGATTATAATGAAACAGTTCAAAAAGCGATTCATAGAATTCAACCATTTGAGAATGTTAAGAAGGCTACAGAGTTAGCCAGAGAAATAGGTTACAATTCGGTGGGACATGATATTATTTTTGGGTTACCTTTTCAAACCTTGCAACATGTAGAAGAAACGATTTTAAAAACTAAGGAATTACTTCCTGATCGACTAGCCTTTTATAGTTATGCGCATGTGCCATGGATAAAAGGAAATGGGCAGCGCGGGTTTAATGATACAGATTTACCTTCTGCTGAACTAAAAAGAAATCAATATGAATTAGGTAAGGAATTGTTGGCTGAAGTAGGGTATGAAGAAATAGGAATGGATCATTTTGCTTTAACTACTGATTCACTTTATCAGTCGATGACTCATGGTGATTTACATAGAAACTTCATGGGTTATACAGCTTCAAAAACTCAGGCTATGATTGGTTTAGGGGTCTCTTCAATTAGCGATAGTTGGTATGGTTTTGCTCAAAATGTAAAAGGTATTGAAAGCTATTATAACTTATTAAAAGATAACATTATTCCTGTATATAGAGGACATGTCTTAAATGATGAAGACTTAACTATTCGTAAACATATTCTAAATTTAATGTGTCGATTTGAAACGTCATGGACAAAAGACTCATTGTATTTTGATGAATTACCAGAGGCTTTAATTCTATTGAAAGAAATGGAAAAAGATGGGTTGCTTCAAGTTTATTCTAATAAAATTAAAGTTACCAAAAAGGGTCAGCCGTTCGTTAGAAATATATGTATGGCGTTTGATGTGCTATTACAAAGAAAACAGCCAGATACGCAGCTGTTTTCTATGACTGTTTAACCTAAAAAATAAATCATGAAAAAAATCATTATACCCGTAGATTTTTCTGATCATTCAGAATATGCACTTAAAACGGCAGCAAAACTTGCTAAAAAACACGATGCAGAGTTACTAGTTTTACATATGCTTGAAATGTCGGATATTATGTTAACAACTTCAGAAGGATTTCAAAGCCAAAAGGCTGCTTTTTTTCTTCAGATAGCTGAACAAAAGCTTGAAGGTTTTTTAAAGAAAGATTACTTAAATGATTTAAAAGTAACTTCAATTATCAAACACTTTAAGGTCTTTAGTGAAGTTAATGATGTAGCACTTAAAAATGATGCTGATTTGATTGTTATGGGCTCTCATGGTTCTAGTGGTATGGCAGAATTTTTTGTGGGTTCTAATACGGAACGTGTGGTTCGTAATGCAAATATTCCTGTATTAGTAGTTAAAAATAATGTGTCTGATGTGAATTTTAATGTGGTAGCTTTTGCTTGTAGTTTCTCTGAAGAAACTATAAAACCTTATTTAAATGCAGTAAAGTTGTTTGATAAAATTGACGCTAAATTCTATTTGGTTCATGTTAATTTACCTAATGATAGGTTTATGAGCTCCTTAGAAATTGAGCAAAAAGCAGTTAATTTCTTTACAAAAGCAGAACGCAATTTAACTAAAATGAAAGATGTTTATTATGTGTGTGATTATACAGTTGAAGAAGGTGTTTTAAATTGTGCCAATAAAATTGGAGCAGATTTAATAATTGTGCCCACGCATGGCAGAAAAGGATTAGCACATTTCTTTGAAGGCAGTATTGGTGAAGATGTAGCAAATCATTCTACATTGCCGGTTATGACATTTAAGATTTAAGTAGTTTTGCCATTTGTACAAAAACAGGAATGATAAAACTTAGTTTATTTCTAAACAAAAAAGAAAAGACTAATTAATGACAATCCACTCCATTAGAAACCAACTCATAAACGGGAGCAGGAGAGAGGTAAGGAATTCCAAGGCCTAAACCGCGAAGAATAAATAAAGCACCAATTAGAATCACAAAAACCGGAATTGCCTTTTGTATACGTTGTCGAGCTTTGCCTTTTAAAAATTGACTAAAATAAATTGCAGTAGTCATTAACGGAATAGTACCTAATCCAAAAACGGCCATATATAAAATACCATTCAGTGCATTTCCACCGGCAATAGCGGCAAATAGTGCCATGTAAACTAAACCACACGGTAAAAAACCATTTAAAAAACCAATGGTTAAAAACGTATCCATAGTTTTTTTCTTCATGGCAGATCCTAATGCAGATTTAACTTTAGAAATGAGTCTATAAACAGGCCTTGAAAAATTATATTTGTTAAAGGTTTGCTGTGGAATTAAAACGACTAAAATCATTAAAACACCAATAATTATAGTGAGCTGCTGCTGAAAGCCAAAAATATAAAGGCTCTTACCAATCAATCCAAAAACAAGACCTATAATGCTGTACGCTAATAATCTACCAAAATGGTAAATGGCAATTTGTGTTATTTTTTTAAACGTATTAGAGCGGTCAACTGGCAGCATAAAAGCTATGGGTCCACACATGCCTACACAGTGAAAACTCCCTAATAGCCCTAATATAAATGCCGAAACAAGCATACTAATAATTTATAGATTCTTTAAATAAATAAGATTTTCCCTTATATTGCCAATCAATTTTAATGTTCCAACGACCATCTACCAAACGTTTGTCAGGTATGAGCAAATTAGAATTAGACAATGAAATAGCAGTCTCAAAGTCTAGTTGTTTGTTAGATGGTCTATATAGGAACATATTTCCTGTAATTTCTTTGTAATTGAAAGCCTCTGGAAACTTTAAAAGCAATCCATCAGTTATTTTTTTGTAACTAATATTAGTATCTAAAGTCTTAGAGTTTTTCAGTTTATCAATGTCCTTTTGGTATTTTAATTCATCGGCATAATAATCCTCACTTACCAAATCATGATTGTATTTATCATCTACATTCATGGTAATAACAAAGTACAGGATAAACGATATAAATCCTATAAATGCTAATATAATTCCAGTACCCCAATTAATTTTCATGATTTCTGTTTTTTTGTCATCCTTAACTTGTTTCAGGATCTCCTAATTTATTTTATGGCATTCCCCTTTCGGGTCGGGCTTTCCGTTATAACTGCCTGCCGGCAGGTAGGTCTTTTTTTTTCGTGCCTCAAAAAAGGATGCTACTTCAATCCTTAATGCACTCATCTGCCAAAATCAGTCTCTAAGCTAAGAGCTATTTATAACTCCTAGGTCCTAAAAAATTAGCCGTAGTCGTTTCAATTAATTGGGCATTTTTATAGACACCAATTTTTATCTTATTTCTATCTCCAGACAGTACCGAATTATTTATTTCAATAAATAAAGTTCCCTGAGCAATTCCTTGACTTGGTACGACAAAATCGGTCCCAGTGGAAACCAATTTTAATACACCTTTATGAGACATTAATTTAAAATTCACATCATTAATATCCTCACTAGTTTTGTTAACTAATTTATAAGTAAACACATTGCTAATAATGTTATTGTCTTTATGCTCATATAACTGACCAGGCAACCTTAATATGTTCGCTTCAACATCATTTCGTAAAAACATCATACCAATTAGCAGACCAATCATAATACTTAAAACAGCAATGTAGCCTTTAATTCTAGGAGTAAATTTAAAAGGTGTTTTCTTTTCAATATTCTCTTCGCTCGCGTAACGTATCAATCCTTTTGGAAGATTAATACTTTCCATAATATGGTCACATTCATCAATACAAGCTGTACAATTGACACATTCTAATTGCGTACCATTTCTAATATCAATTCCTGTTGGGCAAACATTTACACATTGTAAACAATCAATACAATCACCATGTCCTAAAGCGTCTCTGTCTTCATTTTTTCTAAACTTTTTTCTACCGTTTTCCGCTTCACCACGTTTATGGTCGTAAGCAACAACAATAGATTTGGTATCTAATAAAACGCCTTGTAATCTTCCGTAAGGGCAAGCAATAATGCAAACCTGTTCTCTAAACCATGCAAAAACAAAGTAAAATACTGCTGTAAAAATTAATAGCGAGATTAAAGTGCTAACATGATTAAATGGCCCATCTGTAATGTATTTAATAAGCTTTTCGCTTCCTATTAAATAAGCTAAAAACACATTCGCAATAATGAACGAAATAATAAGAAATATGAATTGTTTTAATCCTTTTTTTCTAATTTTTTCAGCATCCCATTTTTGTCGATCAAGCTTCCGTTGTTTATTTCTATCACCTTCAATCCAGTATTCAATTCTACGAAAAACCATTTCCATAAAAATGGTTTGCGGACATATCCATCCACAAAAAATACGTCCAAAAGCTACAGTAAATAGCGTAATAAAAACCACACCAATTAGCATAGAAATAACAAACAGATGAAAATCTTGTGGCCAAAAAGGAAAACCAAAAATATGAAATTTACGCTCTATAATATTAAATAATAAAAACTGATTTCCCTTAATTTTAATAAAAGGAGCAGCTAATAAAAATGCCAAAAGAAACCAACTAACAAGGGTTCTATACCTATAAAATCTTCCCTTAGTTTTTTTACAGGAGATACAGGTGGTATTTCGTCGTCATATACGACAAATGTCGCTGTATGACGACAAATATCACTCTGTATTATTCCTGCAGTGACTGGGGTGGATTTATTTGTGATGATATGATCAATACACGACTCGGTTCCAATCGGTGAGATGTGTGTTGGGTGAGTGATTAGTGACGAAAAATTATTGAGTTTGATTGCTTGCACATAAGGCGACGTGTAATTCATTTTCATTAAATTAAGATTCATATCACCACAAATAGTGACCGTTTTTCCTTCTGATTGGAATTTTGCCAGAATCGCTTCTAATTTTTGGATAAAATTAATTTCACTTATATCTTCATTTCGATATATCACACCTACTATTTCTGTTGTTGCTTATTTCTCGATTTCAATCCATAAAGAATCTACCTTTTCGATTTCAATAGCTAATGTACTGTACTCTATCCCTTCTTTGATGTACATGGCTACTCCTCCACCTCCCTTTCTCTTGCGAGTTTGTGGTATGCAGTTGTTTCTTTCTTATACATCCCTGTGTCAGAAGTCTTTTACCTTTT
>ERZ767285.321-NODE-321-length-17997-cov-3.688170_pt1 | contig 17997 bp, 13 predicted proteins | sample MGYA00374953_ERZ767285 | MGnify/ENA primary metagenome ERZ767285 (study PRJEB28947, sample SAMN06267186) | marine metagenome | isolation source: Columbia River Estuary | place: USA:Columbia River Estuary, USA | collected 2013-07-23 ...
GGATCCTTATCTCGCTCAGATAGATTAGCGAAATATAATCGCCTTCTGAGGATTGAAGAGGAATTAGGGAGTATGGCAGTCTATCCTGGCCTTAATGCTTTTGATAATTTACGATAATAGGCATACCTGCTTGTTTTAGTCCATTAAGTTGATTTAAGGTTAAAATATAACCTCATTGACTATTTTGGGTGACTGATTGGAATCACTGTCGACTTTTTGGCTAAGTTTTATACTCTTTATTCTTATTATTGCTTCGGCATTCTTTTCCGCATCAGAAACTTCGATGATGGCGCTCAATCGCTATCGACTCAAAGCTCTAAGTGCAAAGAATAATGCTCAAGCCAAAAGAGTAGAGAAACTTCTAAACAAAATTGATTACTTGATTGGAGGTATTTTACTTGGCAATAACTTTGTCAACATACTTGCAGCAAGTATTGCAACTCTTCTCTCTTTAAAACTATTTGGAGAGGGCTCAGTAATCATTGCCTCATTAGTTCTGACTTTAGTCATTCTAGTATTTGCAGAAAATACGCCAAAGACTTTTGCAGCCAAAAATCCTGAAAAAATTGCATTGCCTGCGTCTTGGATATTAGAGATACTAATAAAAATTTTCAAACCTCTGATCTATCTAATATCAGTCATCTCTAAATTTATTTTAAAGCTACTTGGACTTAAAAATGTTAGTAAAGATATTTTAAATTCTGAAGAGCTCAGAATGGCTGTCAAAGATTCAAAATCGCAAATGTCAAAGAATTATCAGAGCATGCTGCTCAATATTATTGATCTTGAAAAAGTTAAAGTTGAGGATATTATGATTCCGCACCATGAGTTAGTTAGTGCTGATGCCAATGATGAAGAAGAATTATTTGAGCAATTTAAACGAATTCAACACAACCGTCTACTTCTTTTTGAAGGATCAGAAAACAATATTATTGGAACAATACATATGAGAGATATACTCAATATCTATGCCAAAGAAGAAATTAATCTAAGCAAAATTAAAGAATTTATTAGAGAGCCTTATTTTATTCCTGAAGGCACTCCTTTATCCCAACAACTAGAGCACTTTAAAAAACAAAAAAGAAGGCTGGGAATAGTTGTTGATGAATATGGGGAGGTTAAAGGAATGGTTGTTTTGGATGACATTCTTGAAGAAATAGTTGGACAATTTACATCGTCTCAGGGGGAAACTATTGAGGAAATTCAGATTCAGAGTGATGGAAGCTATTTAGTTGACCCGAGAGTGAGCATTAGAGAGATAAACACAGAGCTCAATGTTAAATTACCTTTTGATAGTGCAAAAACGCTTAATGGGTTAATCTTAGAGCAGCTTCAAAGCTTTCCTCAGCATAATTTATCTTTAAAAATTGACTCACTAATCATTGAAATTATTCAGGTAAGTAAACAGGGCATCAAACTAGTTAAAATCACAAAAATAAATTAGGTATTATCTAAATTTTAAATCAGCAATATCAAATAAAAGGACATTAAATGTTTAAATTCTTTACGCAAAAAAAATGGTTTCTTTGGGCTTATCTTGGTTCAGCAGTCATCCTAACTTCATTGTGGCTTTCTGTACAAATTGATGTTCAGATCAATGAGTGGTTTGGTGGATTCTATGACATGATTCAAAAAGCTCTTGCTGAGCCTAACGCAATAACAATGGACGAGTATATGGGTGGTCTCTGGAGTTTTGCAAAACTTGCGGCTATGTGGATTGTTCTAGGCCTTGCAACTTCATTTCTAACCTCGCACTTCCTGTTTAGATGGCGAGCGTCGATGGTTGAGTTTTATCATAGCGTCTATGATAAAGCACGAACTATTGAAGGAGCATCACAGCGTGTTCAAGAGGATACCATCAGATTCTCTAGAATTATGGAAGGCTTGGGAACCAGTCTTATTGAATCTATCATGGTGCTCATTGAGTACTTCCCATTATTAATGGGATTGTCAGTCGGTATTCCTATTTTATGGTTCGGTGATTGGGAGTATGGCCTAGTGACTGGTGCATTAATCTGGGCAGTTGGTGGAACACTCCTGATGATTGGATTAGCATGGGTATTAAGACTTGTTGGTATTGAGTATGACCTTCAAAAAAGAGAGGCTGCCTATCGAAAAGTTCTCGTAATCGCAGAAGATGATGGAACTGTTAGGCCAAAGACACTTAATGAACTTTTTGAGGGTGTAAGGCTCATTCACTATAAGAGCTATTTGTATTATTTGTATTTTAATATTGGTAGATTAGCTTATCTTCAAGTTAATGTTCTAGTTGCATACATTGTTCTTGCGCCTGCAATAGTTGCGGGAGTAATGACTTTAGGAGTTATGCAGCAAATAATAAGGGCTTTTGGAAGAGTAGAAGGCTCTCTTCAATATTTATTTAATTCATGGCCTACTATTATTGAACTTGCCAGTGTCTACAAACGCTTGAGAGAGTTTGAGGGTCAGATTGAATCAATGACCGAACTTGAAGCAAAATAGTTTTTAAGTAATAGATTGTCCCATCTTAAGTGCTTGGCCTTCCTCAAGACTTAAGTTGGGAAAGTCATTTGGCATAAGAATGATTACAGTTGAACCCATATTGAAGCGGCCCAACTCATCCCCTTTTTCTAGTCGAATTTTCTGATCCATATAATTATAGTATTTAACTGATTTAGAGTATGGAGGCGTTATTTGTCCCTCCCACGAAGTCTGCATTGATCCAACAAAAATTGCACCGACCAATATAAAAGCCATCTCACCAAATTCAGTATTAAAAAAACAGACTAACCTTTCATTACGGGCAAAAACTTGATCTATACCATTGACAGTTCTCTGGTTCACTGAAAAAAGGTCACCTGGAATATACTTCATCGAAACTAAGTCACCATCGCAGGGCATATGAATACGGTGGTAATCCTTTGGTGATAAATAAATTGTCGTAAAGCTATTAAAGTAAGCAGTATCGATAGATTTATCATCAAGTAAAGCGGATACTGAGTATTTTTTACCTTTAGCTTGGACTATCTCAGACTTGTTAATTTTTCCAGCCTGTGAAACAACACCATCTACTGGTGAAATAACTGGCAAGCTTGAGATTGGTCTTGAGGTTTTTTTAAGGGACCTTGTAAAAAAATCATTAAAGTGTTCATAATCTTTAACATTTTCTCTCTCAGCTTCACTCAAATTAACTTTATAGGTAGCAACAAACCAATTAGTAAAACTATTTTTTAACCATGGGGTCTTGATTCTTGCAAATCGAAACATCAACCTCGATAAGAGGTGCTGCGGCAAGAGGTATTGTAGAAAAATCACTAATCAAGCTTGTCAATAATAAAACTAACTGCCTCGTTAAAGTCAATTTCTACTTTATCAGGATGCACTCTAGATTTATATTCTATTTTTCCATTATCAGCATGAGTATCACTGATTACGAGGCGATGAGGAATGCCAAGAAGTTCAGAGTCCGCAAACATAATGCCAGGTCTCTCCTTACGATCATCGATTAAAACATCAATATTTTGATCTACGCAGTCCATATAAAGCTGGTCTGCTAGTGCTTTAACGCGAGATGATTTATTGTAATTTATAGGGACTATAATTAGCTCAAATGGAGCGATTGCTTGCGGAAAAATAATACCTCGATCATCATTATTTTGTTCAATACTCGCTGCGATAATTCGAGTTACACCAATGCCATAACAACCCATATTCATATTGACTGCCCTTCCATCTTCGCCAATTACATTAGCATTCATAGAATCTGAGTACTTAGTTCCAAGCTGAAAAATATGTCCAACCTCGATACCTCTTTTAATTTCTATCTTGCCGTTTCCATCAGGCGATGGATCTCCAGCAACAACATTACGTAAATCGGAAGCAATAATCTTTTTCGAGTCTCTTCCCCAGTTGACTCCGATGTAATGATCATCATCTCTATTAGCGCCACATACAAAGTCTGATAAATGGGCTGCTGCGTAATCGACAAAGATTGGAATATCCAAATTTACAACTCCAATAGATCCAAAAGAGCAGCCTAACTGCTTAAGAACTTTACTCTCTTCGGCCATTTGCAGAGGATTTTTAACACCCTCCAACTTAGCTGCTTTCACTTCATTAAGCTCATGATCGCCTCGCAAAACAAGCGCAATAAGATTATCATCAGTTCCTTCAACAATCAGCGTTTTTATTGATTTTTGTGGACTAATTTTTAACAAATTGCAGACATCATCAATTGTTTTGACTCCAGGTGTATGAGCAATTTCTAATTCTTGATTGGGGGCCTTGGGTGTGCCTAAAGGAAGCGTTTCAGCCCTCTCAATATTGGCAGCATATCCAGAGCCATCAGAAAAACAAATGGCATCCTCACCTGACTCAGCAAGAACATGGAATTCATGAGAGCTGTCACCGCCAATAGCTCCGGAGTCAGCTAAAACAGGCCTATAATCCAAACCCAATCTGTCAAAAATATTACAATAAGTCTGATGCATAACTTGGTATGTCTCACCTAGTGATTTTTCATCTATATGAAAGGAGTAAGCATCTTTCATAATAAACTCTCTGGAGCGCATAACACCAAAACGAGGCCTTATTTCGTCTCTAAATTTTGTTTGGATTTGATAAAAGTTGATAGGTAGCTGCTTATAGCTTCTTAAATACTGCTTAGCTATATTGGTAATTACTTCCTCATGTGTTGGGCCCATGCAAAAATCTCTTTCATGCCTATCCTTAAAACGAAGCAACTCAGGTCCATATTCCTCCCACCTCTTTGATTCCTGCCATAGCTCAGCGGGCTGTGCAACTGGCATCAATAACTCTAATGCCTTTGATTTGTTCATCTCCTCTCTTATGATTTTTTCAACTTTATGAATAATTTTCAAACCAATGGGTAGATATGAATAAAGACCAGATGCTAATTTAGATATGAGGCCAGCTCTTATCATTAATTGGTGAGATATGATTTGGGCATCATTAGGTGCCTCTTTCACTGTAGAGATTAAAAAATCACTGCTTTTCATATAAAATGAGTTTATATCAATAAATAATTCGATTTTACCTAATGCCTGATTTTCAAACTTTATTAATTTATATTATTCCATTGGTTTTTGCAATCACACTTCATGAGGCAGCTCATGGCTGGGTTGCCAGTATTTTGGGTGATCATACTGCAAGAATGATGGGGCGAGTTACCCTAGATCCAACCAAACACATCGACCCTATAGGCACTATTGCTATACCACTCGTTCTATTACTTTCATCTTCTGGTTTTATCTTTGGATGGGCTAAACCAGTCCCCATTAACTTTAATGCGCTAAGATCTGGAAAATCTGGAATGATTTGGGTTGCATTGGCTGGGCCAGGTGCTAATTTATTGATGGCTATTGGCTGGCTAATAATAATGATTATTGCAATCAATATGAATATACCAGTATTAATTGAAATGGGCCGTGTAGGAATACTTGTGAATTGTGTTCTTGCTGTATTCAATCTCTTGCCTATTCCCCCATTGGATGGCTCTAGGGTTATTAGCGCCTTATTGCCTAATCGGCTCTCATATCAATACAATCAATTAGAGCAGTATGGTCTTTATATTCTCCTGGGCCTAATGTTTTTAGGGGGCTTTAACTATCTAGTAAGACCTATGGTTGAATTTCTTTTAAGCTGGTTTCAGTATGCCCTAGTCATCTTAAGATGAACAACTTAACTCAAGGTTTTGAGCCCATTCTGGTGTTTCACTATCGTATGACTCATACCCTTCATGCTCTTCAAAGGGCGCTCTAAGAAGCTTAAAGAGAGAATCAATCTCAGCATATTCATTGTGATCTTCTGCCCTTCTTATCGCCACTTCAGCTAAATAATTTCTTAGAATATATTTTGGGTTTACCTCATTCATCAAGGCGCGCCTTTGGTTTGGATCTTCTGTTTCAATCTTTAGGCGCTTATGATAGTCTTTAAACCAGGGATCAAATGCCTTACCTAAAGAGCTTTGATCATCATTGGAAAGTAGTCTGATTGACTGATGATAATCTTTTTTATGCGTATAGAGGAGTTCTAAAAAATTATTGATTATGGCATTATCACTTTCATCCTGGACAGCAAAGCCAAATTTATTTCTCATTAGTAAAGAATATTCTTTGACTAGGATTTTCTCATACATTGATAGCGCTTCTTTTAACTGCTCTTCCTCTATAAGTGTTTTTAGGGTATCTGCAAGTCGATGCAAGTTCCATAATGCAACAGATGGCTGCCTCTCAAAGGAATATCGACCCTGCGTATCTGAATGGTTACAAATAAAGCCTGGATCATAGGCCTCCATAAAACTGAATGGGCCATAGTCAATAGTCAAACCCAAAATAGACATGTTATCTGTATTCATAACGCCATGAGAGAAGCCCTGAGCTTGCCACCTTGCAATCATTATTGCGGTAGACTGAATAACCTCACGTAGCATACCCAAGTAATCACCTTGCTTAACATTTGGCATGTAATGCTTTATTACAAAATTAGCTAATTTTTTAACATTTTCATTTTGTCCTAGGGACGAAAAATATTCAAAGTGTCCAAATCGAATATGGCTTTCAGCCACTCGCGTTACAATAGCAGCAGGTTCAACATGCTCTCTATAGACTTCTGAGCTACTAGTAACAATTGCTAGAGCCTTTGTCGTAGGAATATTTAGACCCTGCATCGCAATAGAACATAGATATTCACGGATGCTTGACCTAAGAACTGCACGACCATCAGCACCACGAGAAAATGGAGAAGTTCCAGCGCCTTTTAATGATAATTCATTACCCTCTAATTCTCCAATCAGGCACGAGCGGCCATCTCCAAGTTGAGGCACAAAGTAGCCAAACTGGTGACCAGCATAAACAGTTGATACGGGACGTTCTTGACCTAACCGCTTATCTCCAGAACAAATCCCTAAAAACTCTTGATCCGTTATATTTAAGTTTAATGCTTGCTTTAAACTTTGATTGACATGGATTAAAGAGGGATTTTCAAGTCTTTGAGTTTGGATATGCGCAAAGAAATCAGCACCTAAATCCTTAAATTTAAGAGAGTTTTTCATTTAATATTTGGTTAACCTGTTTAGGGTTTGCCTTTCCTTGTGTAGCCTTCATCACTTGGCCAACAAAAAAACCTAGAAGCTTGGAATTTCCATCTTTAAACTGCTTAACTTGATCGAGGTTGTTAGAAATAATATCGTCAATGATCGACTCTAAAGCACTGGAGTCAGTCATTTGCTTAAGACCTTGCTTCTCAATAATTTCATCAACACTTCCATTACCTTCCCACATCAGCTTAAAAACATCTTTAGCAATTTTTCCAGAGATTGTATTGTCAGTAATTCTTGAGATTAACACAAATAATTCATTTGAAGGTATTGGAGAATTATTAATTTCGACTTGGTTTTTATTTAGAGCTGCAGAGAGCTCGCCCATGACCCAGTTAGCAGACAGCTTAGCATCTGCGCCTTTATTGATTATTGTTTCAAAATAGTCTGCGACCTCTTTTTGAGAGGTTAAGATTTCGGCATCATATGCGCTCAAACCTAATTTATCAACAAACCTTAATTTCTTTTCAGTAGGCAATTCGGGTAGTGATTTTTTAATGTCTAAGAGGAGTTCATCACTAACAACTACTGGAAGAAGATCAGGATCTGGGAAATACCTGTAGTCATTCGCTTCTTCTTTAGAGCGCATGGATCTGGTTTCATTTTTAATTGAATCATAGAGCCTTGTCTCTTGAACTACTGACCCCCCCTCCTCCAAGATATCAATCTGTCTTTCTACTTCAAGATTGATCGCTTTTTCTAAAAATTTAAATGAATTTATATTTTTAAGTTCTGCTCGAGTCCCAAGCTTATCGCCGTGCTTTCGAACTGAGACATTCGCATCACATCGAAAAGAGCCTTCCTGCATATTGCCATCACAAATATCGATGTATTGAACTAAAGCGTGTATTTTCTTAGCATAAGCAACAGCTTCCTTTGCACTACTCATATCAGGCTCTGATACAATCTCTAATAAAGGAGTGCCAGCACGATTTAAATCGATTGCTGTATATTCATCATACATATCATGAATTGATTTTCCTGCATCCTCCTCAAGGTGAGCGCGAGTAATTCCGACTATTTTATTTTCACCATTCTCTAAAGAGATATCTATGACTCCATTTCCAACGATTGGAATTTCAAATTGTGAAATTTGATAACCCTTTGGAAGATCTGGATAAAAATAATTCTTACGAGCAAAAATAGAGTGCTTGTTTATCGTTGCATTGACAGATAAACCAAACCTGAGAGCCATTTTAACGGCCTCCTGATTAAGAACCGGAAGAACGCCAGGGTAACCAAGATCAACGGCACATGCTTGCGTGTTTGCTTTTGCACCAAAGGCGGTAGATGCACCAGAAAAAATTTTTGATTTAGTTTTTAACTGTGAATGTATTTCAAGCCCAATTACCGTTTCCCATGTCATAAATAGCTCCTCATTACTCAACTGGAGATGCATTATGCCAATCAGTTACCATTTGAAACTGATGTGCAGTATTAAGCAATAATTCTTCAGACCAATGGTTACCAATTAATTGAAGACCAACAGGTAAATTATCTGAAAATCCAGCAGGAATACTCATGCCTGGAAGTCCTGCTAAATTAACTGAAAGGGTATAGATATCTGCCAAATACATTGATACAGGATCTTTAACAGAACCCAAATCAAAGGCTGCTGTAGGAGAAACGGGACCCATGACAACATCAACTTCTTTGAATGCTACTTTAAAATCTTCACTTATGAGCTGACGGACTTTTTGAGCTTTAAGATAATAAGCATCATAATATCCAGCAGATAGTGCATAAGCACCAATCATAATTCTTCTTTTGACCTCATCACCAAAGCCTTCAGAGCGAGACCTCAAATAGAGATCATTTAAATCTTTCGGGTCACCACATCGGTAACCATACCTGACGCCATCGAACCTTGAAAGATTTGAAGAGCACTCACATGGAGCAACAATATAGTAAGCAGGAATGGCATGAATTGAATTCGGCAATGACACTTCAATAATCTTAGCTCCCATAGCCTCATAATCATTAATAGCATTCATCACTACTTTTTCAACACCCTTGTCTAAACCCTCTGAAAAATATTCTTTAGGCAGTCCAATCTTAAGTCCTTTTAATGACTTTGATAAATTTTGAGTGTAATCAGGTACTGATATATTAGCACTAGTCGAATCTTTTGAGTCAAAACCAGCCATTGCATTTAGAATAATTGCAGAATCCTCAGCCGTTCTCGTCATTGGGCCTGCTTGATCCAAGCTCGAAGCATAAGCTATCATTCCATAACGAGAAATCCTACCATAGGTTGGCTTGAGTCCTGTTATGCCACATAAACTAGCCGGTTGACGAATACTGCCACCTGTATCTGTTCCAGTAGCAAAGGGAGAAATACGAGATGCAACTGCAGCAGCAGAGCCTCCTGAAGAGCCGCCAGGCACTTTTTTTGTATCCCATGGATTTTTTACAGGTCCATAATATGAATTTTCATTGGATGAACCCATCGCAAACTCGTCCATATTAGTTTTACCAAGCATAACCATATTTTGAGAGTTTAGCTTATCACTTAGGGTTGCATCATAAGGCGAAATAAAAGAGTCTAGCATCTTTGACCCTGCACTGGTTTTTATGCCCTTTGTACAAAAAATATCTTTGTGCGCATAAGGTATTCCAGTAAGGCTTGCAGCATTTCCTTTGGCCAATATTGAATCTGCCATTTTTGCTTGATTAATAGCCTGATCACTGGTGACCGATATAAAAGCATTTAAATTTGAATTATCAATTCGATTTAGATAATGCTGAGTGAGCTCTAAAGATGAGAAATCTCTATTTTTTAGCCCTTTAATTTGCTCAGCAATGGTTAGATTATGCATCATTATTCAATTACGGTTGGAACCAAAAAATGATTATTTCCTGTCTTAGGGGCAATCTCATGAAATTCTTCAGATAAATCATCTTCTGTCACCTGATCCTCCCTAAGGCGTTGAGACATCTCTAATGGATGTGCCATGGGCTCTGCGTCTCCAGTATCTATCTCACCAAGTTGATCCATTAGACCAAGAATATTATTAAGCTCTTGAGTGCTTTGCTCTAGCTCTGAGTCCTGAATACTCAATCTTGCTAAAAAAGCGATTTCTTTAACTTTGTTTTTATCTAGTGACATATTTAAATTACTTTAGTGACAAAAATTTGAAATAACTGTATTAAAATTTTCTTTCGAATAAGAACCCGTAATTAACGAATCTCCAATACTCTTAAGAAGAACTAATCGTATATTGCCATCAATCGATTTCTTATCCAAAGACATTGCCTTAATTAAGGATTCACTATCCATAGATTTTTTGATTGTTGTGGGCAGATTGGCTTTTGATAGTATGTTTTTAATTCGATTGATATCTTCTTTAGATAAATCTCCCTCAAGCATTGAAAGCATAGCAGCCATATGCATACCAATAGAGACTGCTTCACCATGCAAATATACTCCATACCCAAAAGTATTCTCAATACCGTGCCCAAAGGTATGGCCTAAATTCAATAACGCCCTTTTACCATTTTCAAATTCATCTAAGGCTACAATTCGAGCTTTATCCTCACATGAGCGAAAGATTACATCTGTTATTAAGTCTTTGTCCCTATTCATAATCAATTCAATATTCTCTTCAATCATTGAGAGAAAATCAGCATTACCAAGAAGCCCATACTTGATGACTTCAGCCATCCCAGCAGAAAATTCTCGATCATTCAAGGTATCTAAGGTATTCACATCAATAATGACTGCTTTTGGTTGAAAAAAAGCGCCTATCATATTTTTACCTAGATCATGGTTAACGCCAGTTTTTCCTCCAACACTAGAGTCTACCTGAGACAATAATGTCGTAGGGATTTGAATAAAGTTAATCCCTCTTTGATACGAGGCTGCCGCAAAGCCAGTAATATCACCCACCACTCCACCACCAAGCGCAATAAGAGTTGAAGTTCTATCAAACTTTGACTTTAAAAGAGCATCAAAAATGGTATTAACGGTTTCTAGTGTTTTGTATTGCTCTCCATCTGGCAATATGATGAACTCAACATTGTATCCATCTAACTGCCTGGCAACTTGATCTAAATAGATAGGCGCCACGGTAGTATTGGACACAATCATGACCTGTTGACCATGTATATGATCAGTAATAAAAGATTTTTGAGACAGTAGTTCACTTCCAATAAATATGGGGTATGACTTTGAGCCAAGCTCAACATTGAGAATTTTTGGATGACCTGTCACTATGCAAACACCCTATTTTCGCCCTTACCTGAGACATTCTCAACGCATCTGTCACATAAATCATTATGCATTTTATTTTGACCAATTTCTGGGCGATGATGCCAACAACGAACACACTTTTGATGTTTACTTTTGTAAACTTTAATTGCGATTGAGCTATCAATCTCTTTTGCGTCTGATGGTTTGCTCGATAATTCATTGACCCTTGCTTCAGAGGTGATAAAGACAAATCTTAATTCATCCTTAAGGCCTAACAAGTTTTGATAATTCTCATCTTTACAGTAAATATCAACCTCGGCATCAAGAGACGATCCTATAACCTTATTTCGCCTCATCTCTTCAAGCTCCTTTCTTAAATGCGTATTAATATCTCTGCAAGATTCTATCACAGGACTATCGAAATTCCCCTCTAGACCCTCATACCAGGTTTGAAGGAAAACACTTTCATTGCTAGCTCCAGGCAAAAATTGCCATATTTCCTCTGAAGTAAATGAGAGGATGGGTGATAACCATCGAACCATTGCATGAGAGATATGAAATAGTGCACTTTGAGCAGAGCGTCTCGCTAGAGAGTCAGTTTGAGTCGTATATTGTCTATCTTTAATGACATCTAAATAAAAACCACCTAAATCATTAGTGCAAAAATTAAGGATAGCTTTCATAACAAAATGAAAATTATAATTATCGTACTCATTTATAACTTGTTGCTGTAAATCATGCGTTTTTGAGACAATCCACCGATCAAGAACGAGCATGTCATTCATATCAACTAAATCATTCTTTGGATCAAAGCCCTGCATATTTGCAAGCATAAAGCGCATTGTATTCCTAATTCTTCTATAGCTATCCGCACTTCGATTTAGAATTTCATCAGAAACAGTCATCTCTCCAGAGTAATCAGTACTTCCAATCCATAGTCTTAATATATCTGCGCCTAAAGAGTTGACTACCTTTTGTGGGGGAATCACATTGCCAAGAGATTTACTCATCTTGTGTCCATTTTGATCCACAGTAAAGCCATGAGTTAAAACCTGCTTGTATGGTGCTCTTTCATTAATAGCACAAGAAGTTAAAAGAGATGACTGGAACCATCCTCGATGCTGATCCGATCCCTCAAGATACATATCAGCCACATCACTTAAATAACTGCTTGCCTTTAGAACGGCATAATGACTTACACCAGAATCAAACCAAACATCTAAAGTGTCAGTCGTTTTCTCGTAATCTTTGGCTTCAGCGCCTAAAACATCCTCTACCTTAAGTTTGAACCAAGCCTCAATTCCATCAAGCTCAATTTTTTTAGCAACAACTTCAAACAATTTTTCAGTATCAGGATGCAACTCTCCAGTATTTTTATTAATAAATAAGGTGATTGGAGAGCCCCAATATCTTTGACGGGATATACACCAGTCTGGGCGATTGCCAACCATTAGTTCAATTCGTTTTTGTCCCCAATTTGGAATCCACTTAACATTCAATATTTCATCGTTAACCTTATCTCTTAGGTTTTTTTTCGTCATTGAGACAAACCATTGTGGTGTTGCACGAAAGATAACTGGTGTTTTATGTCTCCAGCAATGCGGATAGGAGTGGGTAATAGGCTCATGTTTGACCAACGTACCATGGCTTTCAAGTAGTCCTATAATCGTTGCATTAGCCTTAAAAATAAATTCTCCTGCAACGCCCTCTGTAGAATCTATGAATACACCTCTTCCATCTACTGGACAGTCTACAGGAAGGTTGTATTGCAAGCCAACCACATAGTCATCCTGACCATGAGCTGGCGCAGTGTGAACAGCTCCAGTTCCTGTTTCAGTGGTTACATGCTCTCCAAGAATAACTGGGACTTGTTTGTCATAAAATGGATGCTGAAGCATAAGCCCCTCAAGTTCAGAGCCCTTATATTTTTTTCTTATTTTTTTGAAGTCTTTAACTCCATATCTTTCAAGAGAAGATTCAAGTAAATCATCAGACAAAATATAGAGGGACTTACCAACATCAACTAGAGCATAATCAAGATCGGGATGAAGTGAAACAGCTTCATTAGCCGGAAGTGTCCAAGGCGTAGTGGTCCAAATAATAAGAGCTACAGGTTTATCATTCTCAAAAAAATCACCAATGACGTTGAAGGCAACATCAACCGTATCAGAACCTTTGTCTTTGTACTCAACTTCAGCTTCAGCGAGAGCAGATGAGCACTCTGTGCACCAATGAACAGGCTTAAAGCCTTTAGTAAGATGGCCATTTTTTACAATTTTTCCAAGTGCACGAACAATATCAGCTTCATATTTAAAATTTTTAGTTAAGTAAGGGTTATCCCAATCTCCAAAAATTCCTAATCGCTTAAAATCAACTTTTTGTTTTTCAATTTGCTTATCTGCATACTCTCTGCAAGCAGCTCGAAACTCGTCAGCAGAAATTTTATGTCCAACTTTTCCTTTCTTTTTTTCAACCATGTGCTCAATTGGCAGACCATGACAATCCCAGCCAGGGACATAAGGAGCATCATAACCCGACAAGGTTTTGCTTTTTACAATAACATCTTTAAGGACTTTATTAACAGCATGTCCGATATGAATATCGCCATTTGCATAAGGGGGGCCGTCATGCAAAACGAATAGTGGCTTGCCTTTAAATTTTTGACGAATTTGTTGATGAATATCTTTGTCTTGCCAATCTTTAAGAAAAGACCCTTCTCGATTTGCCAGGTTAGCCTTCATTGGAAAATCAGTAGCAGGCAAGTTTAAGGTGTTTTTGTAGTCAGACATTCCAGGATATATTATTACTATCTAAAAACGCCATTATACTTGACACATAAGGTTTATCAAGATTGATAATCCCTTGCAAATGTAAATTAAAAACTTCTAAAAGGGCACTGATTAAACTCTATAAATTCACTGACTTGAGGAGCGCTTGCACCTGTTTCGGTTTGAGATATTCTGATTGATTTGCACGCAAATTTTCTGGCAAACGTATATCACTAAATCTTGTTCTAATAAGTCGAGAAACTTTAAAATCTAATGCTTCCCATAGCCTCCTTACTTCTCTTTTTCTGCCCTCTCTAACAACCACATGATACCAACGATTAGCACCCTCTCCGCCTCCAAGAGTGACTCGATGAAATTTTGCAAAGCCGTCATCTAACTCTAAGCCAGATGTGAGCTGTTTGATATGCTCATTTTCTACCTTTCCCAAAACTCGAACTGCATACTCTCTATCTATTTCTGAGCTGGGATGCATTAATTTATTCGCTAAATTTCCATTATTGGTGAAAAGAAGTAGCCCTGAAGTATTCAGATCCAAACGACCCACCATAACCCATCGCGTATTCTCTGGAAGAAAATCAAAAACACTTTTTCGGCCTTCTTCATCTTTATTTGAGCATATAACCCCAGCTTGTTTATTTAGGATTAGCACTTTTGTTTCTTCCTCTGCATAACGCTGAAGATCTATTAACCTTCCATCAATGGTAACTTTATCAGTTACAAGGGCTTTATCTCCAAGCTTAGCTTCTTGGTTATTGATTGAAATTCTACCTTGCTCAATTAATCTTTCTGCCCAGCGCCTTGAGCCATATCCTGCATTTGCAATAAGTTTCTGTAATCTTTCAGACATGAATTTACAGCTTAATTTAGTAGGTTATGCCCATAGCATCTCGAACTTCTTCCATAGTAGTTTTTGCCACTATTCGGGCTCTTTCAGAGCCCTCAAAGATTATTTCTTGAATAAGGTTAGGGTTGGCCTCATACTTCGTTATTTCTTGCTGAATGGGATCTAATTCTGAATTGATAGAGTCTACAATCGGCTTTTTACACTCAATGCAGCCTATTTTAGCTTTAGTGCAGCCTTCCTTTACCCAGCTCAGTGTCTCATCAGAAGAATAAATTTGATGCATCTGCCAAACAGGGCATTTATTTGGGTCTCCTGCGTCTGTTAGCTTAATACGAGCAGGATCTGTTGGCATTCTATTTACCTTTTGCTTAACTGATTCAGGCTCTTCTCTTAATGAGATCGTATTATTATAGGACTTAGACATTTTTTGACCATCCAGACCAGGCATTTTTGATGCTTTCGTAAGAAGCGCCTCAGGCTCAGTAAGTATAATTTTTCCCAGGCCTTCAATAAAACCTAAGAGTCTTTCTCTATCTCCAAGGGTAATGTTTTGCTGCTCTCCGAGAAGCGCTTTTGCCTTGAACAAAGATTCATCATCACCCGTCTCTTGATAGGTTTTTCTTAGTTCTCTATATAGTTTAGATTGCTTCTTACCCATCTTTCCAATCGCTAATTCAGCTTTCTCTTCAAAATCAGACTCTCTGCCGTAGACATAATTAAAACGTCTAGCAACCTCTCTTGTGAACTCAACATGCGCAACTTGATCCTCTCCTACAGGAACAAGACCAGCCTTATAGATCAATATGTCAGCACTTTGAAGAAGTGGATAACCTAAAAAACCGTAAGTAGACAAGTCCTTAGATTTTAATTTTTCTTGCTGATCTTTAAACGATGGGACCCTCTCTAACCAACTAAGGGGAGTTGTCATAGATAGAAGCAAATGAAGCTCTGCATGCTCAGGGACTTTAGACTGAACAAACAGAGTCGCTGTGTTTGGGTTTAGGCCAGTTGCCAACCAATCAATAACCATATCTGAGACATTCTTTTCTAAATCAATCCTATCAGAATAGTGTGTTGTGAATGCATGCCAATCAGCTACAAAATAATAAGAGTCATATTCATTTTGAAGTCTGGCCCAGTTTTTAAGAACACCATGGTAATGCCCAAGATGAAGTTGGCCAGTAGGACGCATTCCTGATAGTACGCGATGATCTTTCATTTTATTTATTTAAGGATTAAATATTTAATTGGATTATCCCATAGATTGGCTATAGCTTTCTAAGCCATCTAAAACCAAATTATCAAAGAGCTCTATAGATTTGGGAAGTTCTTTTTTAATTTCTTTTGCCTTTCCTCCACAAACAGTTACAACCCCATCAGAGAAGTTAGACTTAAAACTTTCAATTTGATGATTGATAGCACTAATCATCATTGCATAGGTTCCTTGCTTCCAAGCATCATCTGTATTATTTGCTAAGCTTTTTAAATGAAGGCTTAAATCACTCGTTTTAAACTTTTCAAAACTCCCCCTGAGGGCTTTGATACCTGGCATTATGAGGCCTCCATGATGAAGCCCAGTCTTATCAACAACGTCAAAAGTAATAGCGCTCCCAATATCGATTACTAAGAGTGGTTTATTGGGGAAATGATTTATTGCACCTAACATAGCTGAAAAACGATCTACGCCTAACACAGTAGGGTCATCATATGATAGGGTGAGATTTCCAAATCTCTTATGAGGTTTTATAATATTGATTGTCTCAAAATGAGTAGAAATTTCCTGAACAATGCCTGAATGAGCAACAGCACTCAACCAAACAACATTTGACTGGTTAAGGGCTGTTACTGAAAAATTTTCTATATCCTCTGAAAAAACTTTTGAATCACTCGTACGCCATTTAATAGCGGAGTTTCCAATATCTATATAGAGGTTAGATTGGGACATCAAAAAGCGCTGAATTAATCCACAAATGCACCAAAATACTCGCAGCATATCCTAGAGCAATTGCCCAAATCCATTTTAAGTGTGACACAAAAGTATAATAACCTTTTGATTGACCCATTAACGCCACACCAGCTGCAGATCCAATTGATAAAAGACTTCCACCAACTCCAGCTGTCAAAGTAACCAATAACCATTGACCCAGTGACATATCTGGCGTCATTGTTAAGACCGCAAACATGACTGGGATATTGTCAACAATTGCAGATAAGATTCCAACTAATACGTTAGCATAAGTTGCGCCTAGCTGAACGTACATCGCTTCAGAAACTAAAGCTAAATAACCCATAAAGCCAAGTCCACCAACACTTACTATGACACCAAAGAAAAATAGAAGCGTGTCCCATTCTGCCCTTGACACCATTGTAAAAATATCAAACTTTTCAGATTTATTTTCACTTGGGTTTTGGCGTTTTATAAAGTAACTCACAACCATTAAATAACCCAGTCCAGTCATCATGCCCATAGCTGGTGGTAAATGAAGGAAGTTATGGAAGCTTACTGCAGTAGCAATTGTCAATAGAAATAAGATAGTAATTAAAATACCACCTGTTTTGATATTAACTTTCTCATCAATTGCCTTAGGCTTTTCATTTTTAATAGCAAAATGCATAATACCTGCAGGTATGAGATAGTTGACCGCTGATGGTAAAAATAAGACGAAAAACTGCTGAAAATCAACAAGCCCTTTCTGCCAAACCATAAGCGTTGTAATGTCTCCAAATGGGCTAAAAGCACCGCCTGCGTTTGCTGCTACAACAATGTTTACAAATCCAATTGAAATAAATCGGGCATTTCCAGCCCCAACAGCTAAAACAACTGCACCCATAACAAGTGCAGTAGTCAAATTATCCGCAATTGGCGACATAAAGAATGCAATTACACCAGTGAGCCAGAAAAGCTGCCTGTAACTAAAGTTTTTAGAAATAAGCCAAACTTTTAATTTATCGAATACAAGGCGCTCCCTCATTGATTCGATATAAGTCATTGCCACCAGAAGAAATAGGAATAATTCAGCAAACTCTAAAAAGTTATGCCTTACTGCAGCCTCAGCAGCGTGCGGGATACCATTTA
>ERZ767285.323-NODE-323-length-17929-cov-6.987901_pt1 | contig 17929 bp, 10 predicted proteins | sample MGYA00374953_ERZ767285 | MGnify/ENA primary metagenome ERZ767285 (study PRJEB28947, sample SAMN06267186) | marine metagenome | isolation source: Columbia River Estuary | place: USA:Columbia River Estuary, USA | collected 2013-07-23 ...
CCATCGACAATAAGCTTAGCCAAGCCCTCTGCGACCGCGGTTTTACCTACACCTGACTCACCGACGAGCAAGGGGTTATTCTTGCGCCTGCGCGAGAGCACCTGCACCACGCGGGTTACCTCTTCCTCACGCCCAATCAATGGATCGATGCGCCCTGCCTCAGCCTCGGCATTAAGATTGGTCGCATAGCTGGCCAGTGCACTCTTACCGCCCTCAGCCGCTGCAGCACCCTCTGCCTCGGCCGCAGGCTCGTCGGAATCGCCCGACTCCTCCCCATGCTTGGAAATGCCATGGGTTATGAAATTGACGACATTAATACGGTTGATATCCTGCTGCTCTAAAACGAAGACAGCATGGCTTTCTTGTTCGCTGAATATGGCGACTAGCACATTAGCGCCGCCGACCTCCCTCTTGCCAGAAGACTGAACATGGAATACGGCACGCTGAAGCACTCGTTGAAATCCTAGTGTAGGCTGAGTCTCACGCTCTTCGTCACCCTCGGGCAAAAGCGGCATATTATTGTCGATATATTCAGTCAGCTCTTTTGCCATTTTTTCGAAATTACAGTCGCACGCGACGAGGACTTCTCGTGCTGCTTCGTTGTCTAACAACGCAAGCAGCAGATGCTCCACTGTCATAAATTCATGACGCTTGTCTCTGGCACTTTTGAAGGCCAGATTGAGGGTAACTTCCAGTTCTCTACTTAGCATAGTTTTTACTCTTCTTCATCGTTACAGGGTTCTACTTCACATAAAAGCGGGTGCTGGTGGTCCCTCGAGTACTGATTAACTGTGCCCGCTTTCGTCTCTGCCACATCCTTAGTATAGATGCCACAGACGCCCTTTCCGTCGGTATGAATACTTAACATGATGCGCGTAGCATTCTCGCGCGTCTTTGAGAAAAACTTTTCCAGTAATTCGACGACAAATTCCATGGGTGTGTAATCGTCGTTTAACAGCACGACTTTGAACATTGATGGCTTTTTTAATTTGGGTCTCTCTGTTTCGACCACAGTATTGCCATCATGTTGCCAAGCCGGCGGGTTTTTATCGTTGCTCATACAATTTTTGCCATCTAGTTTACATATAGGGTACGGCATTCATCTTACATCAGATTGCTGATTCTGCTAAACGATGAGCGGTCTTGACAGGGATATTCAACTATTTAAAGTGGGCGCAGCTTGTAACATCTTGTCTTTTTACAACGGAATGGGAAAGTACAATATGGAGAGACAAAAAGCATGGCAGACACAGGTAGAGTTAAGTGGTTTAGCAACGACCGAGGGTTCGGTTTTATAGAGCCTGACAATGGTGAGCGAGAACTGTTTGCTCATCATCAAAACATCATCATGGAAGGTTACAAGACCCTCAAATGTTTTCAACGCGTTACCTATGACGTGGAGCACGGTAAAAATGGCCGTCACGCGGTCAATATAATTCCCGGTGAGGCACCGAAACCGCAAAAAAGTAGCGATATTCCAAAAGAGCACATTTCTAAAACTGATATCTAAAGCGGCTATTTTGAGCAGCCGAATAAAAGACTACTCTTTGAAAGGGGTTATGGAAGCTAACTATCTAAAACAATAATCAATAGATATAAAAAAACCGGCTGTGAAGCCGGTCTTTTTATAGAACTAAACTGCTCTTACAGCAAGCAATTACATATTTTCAATCATCACATCGCCAAATTCTGAACAAGACATCAATGTTGCGTCGTCCATTAGTCGCTCGAAATCATAAGTGACTTTCTTCTCAGAGATTGCGCCTTCAATACCTTTGATCACTAGGTCAGCAGCTTCGCCCCAACCCATATGACGCAGCATCATCTCGGCTGACAAGATCAGTGAGCCAGGATTTACTTTGTCTTGGCCAGCATACTTAGGTGCAGTACCGTGAGTGGCTTCAAAGATAGCCACGTCATCAGACAAGTTAGCGCCTGGAGCAATACCGATACCACCGACCTGAGCGGCCAGTGCATCAGAAATATAGTCGCCGTTGAGGTTCAACGTAGCAATCACGCTGTACTCATCGGGACGCAGAATAATCTGCTGCAACATCGCATCGGCAATCACATCTTTGATCACGATATCGTTACCGGTCCGCGGGTTCTTGATGCTCACCCATGGGCCGCCATCAAGTAATTCACCATCGAACTCCTTCTGCTCCCAGTCGAACTTCTCGCCAATGCCGCACGTGTGCACAGGCTCTGTGTCGAGATCATGACTCCCGTTACCTTGAGCTGTGTCACCCCTATTACTCTTGTCTTGATGTTTTCCATCATACTCTGTATTGCTACCGTCGGTGATCGGACAACTCCCCCTGAGACTCAGCCGCCCATCTCCCTTACAGCTTCGGCCACGGCCGTAGCTGGGAATGGGCCGCACTTGCACAACTTGATTGAACCTAACCTTTGTGCCTCCGCGATCCACCGACTTCCTCACCCATGAGACCACCTCCGCCGTATCCTCGTCATTGCTCAAAGCCTCTGTACCATCGCTCTTCTCATCAACAACGTTGATTTCGGGAGCTGTCTCAGCTCTGCCGTCAATGAACTTGGCATTGATGGCTTCCAGATGCCTTGTTGCCAATTCTGCCGTCATTCATTTGGTTGGCATGAGCACACTTTAGTAGGTGGTAACCCATCAGAATACCAATTCAGTCCCATAATGGGACTTTTTCAGATGGAACTTAGCGGATTCGCTTATGGGACAAAAAAGTTGCACGACTTGTCCCATAGATAATTGCAAGTTCGATAATCGCAGAAATTGTCCCATCATATAAAGAAATAGTCCCATAATCAAATATAATGGGACAAATAAGTTCGATCAAAAAGTTTTAGGATTGAAAATGGGACAAATATTTTGATTTTCAAATATCATGGGACAATAATATTTTGATCGAACAATTTAGTTTGATTTTCGAACAATACTTAAATGAAACCTTTACATTTTCAAACTAAACAAATTCATGTTCCAATGTTTTAGGATTGATACATAATTGTTTCTTTGTAAATATAGGACAAAAATATCTAAAACAGGTCGCTGTTAAATTCGATTTGCACACATATAGCTTGATATAGTACTCGAAAATATTATGATACAAAATTAGAATCGGATCATATCAAACTGTTTGTAGGGTTTTACAATGTATAAAGTGTGATTTTCAACATTTAAAATTCTGGTGAAAAATGAAATGATTATCAAATTTGTTCGAAAATCGAACTATTTGTCCCATCAATGTTTCATTATCAAACAATTGTTTCTATATCAAACAATTAGTCCCATACATCATTTTCTAATTTCATTTACAGTCAATATTTTGCTCATGGTACAAATTAGTGTGATATGGAAATCTTCCCATTCTTCTTTAAAAAAAATTGTCCCATGTGAGCCTACTTTGAGCGAGATACATCAATGTCCTAAGTTCGATTATTTTCGGACATTTTGTCCCATGAAGTCTCAATTATGTTTCATCGAAATGTATTTAGTTTTATCAGAATTAAAATAGTTTCATCTCAATTTAATTAATTTCACCTTAGTCAACTCTGCATCATATGTACCCTTTCACAGTCCCATAACTGCTATTAGTTCATTTTCCCAACAATGATTACCCAAGTACCATTTATTCATAACATATAGTCCCATCCCCATTCCATTATATTCTCAGTCAGTCACTACCATCTCCATCCTCACCTGAATTGTTATCCAGTTCATCATTAAATTCATCTGGATCATCATCAGGAAGACTTATTAGTCCATCCATTGTGTCATCTCTTACTTCATTCTCATCAATTGCCTTATCAACCCTATCCACATATTTAACAATCATATGCTTTTCACAATAAACCTTCCATTGTTTTGTGATTGTGTCCCAAAAGCATTCATCCTTCTTCATTGCATCCACTTCTTTTTTGATCTGCCAAAAATATTGCTTTCCCTCCTCTGTCCACCCATCACATCCAAACCGAATTTTCGTTCCTTTCTTTTTGTGGTATTTAGCTACTTCATGTCTTTCAACTCTCAATCTCTCTGACCTGTTTGCTGCAGGATTATCAACCCGTATTTTTGAATCTTCTTTCCAAACAAGTGTTGAGTTTTCATACAACAAAATTGAATAAGCAATGTCATGGGAAGTCAACTTATCCAGCAGAGTCTTGTCACGGTTAAGCTTGTAGAACAATGCAAGTGTACGGTACCCAATCAATCCGGTGGCATACTTGTCTAGAAAATGCAGCAACGGTAATGCATCTTCATAAGTGAGATCACTATTGTCTCCATTTGGCAATCTCTTTCGGAAATCCATCAAAATCTTTCCATTTTCATCTTCTTTCAATAGGTTGTCTGTTGTATAGTCAACTGATTCAAAAAAAGGTTAGACAAGATATCACTGCAAATATGTGCATGAACAATTGGTTACTCACTGAAATATTGTTTTCTCTGATCCTCTTTATTGTTTGACCGCATGGCAATTAACTTGTCATTGATCCAAATTGCAACCCAATTATGCCAATACCATTTAGCAGTAATTTTGGGGGGAACAGTGACCTGTTTCATTACTCGACCACAAATAGTCTTCTTCTTTTCTGAAAATATCCACCATCGGTGTGGGAAAAACTTAACATGAGGCAATACCTTTTTGACAAGATATGTATTTACCTCAAGAAGATTGTAATGATCCTGAGGTTTCATGTCCCGCTTTAAGTACTTCCTCAACTTGTTCTTTCCTGAAGCTGGAAGTTTAGATGTTTTTTCCAAAGTTTCTACAGCCTTCTTAAGATTCTCATTTTCTTCCCTAAGAATTTCAACTTGATCAATGATGGGTGTAACAGGCACACTGACTGATGACTGTGGATGACTTCCACCATGTTCTGAACCTGTATGATTATGATTTGAATCCTCCCGCGAATCAAGTGCAGCCTCTTCATTACTGGACTCACCCTCATCATCATGATATGAACTATTGTCATTCCTAGACCTTTTAGAGTGACGATCATAATCTGGTGACCTTGACCTTGACCTAGAATTATGAGAACGTGATCCCGCTGGAGTAATATGCCTCGATCTTTCTCCCCTAGATGAATCAGATGTTGATGATTGGGATGATGGTGAAGACAAGGAGAGAGATTTCCTCAGCTCCTTATCCCGGTTATATTTTGACTGACTGGCAGCTTTCCTTGGCCCTAACGACCTTTTTCCAGAGTTACTCATTGTCATACACTGAGAGTATCACTTCACTGGGTTGTTATCATAGAAGTGTTCACCTGGATAACTAAAAAAACTTACAGGCTTGTTGTTCCTTACTCAATAATAAAATTATGAGCATTAGACCAAGCATGAACCAACACAACATTGTAGTGAACATAGTTTTATGTGCCTCAAGTGTGTGGGAACGCATGTCTTTTCCAGGATTCAATCACTTTCAACTCATAAAGTGACTATGTTCTCAAATATCAGCGGATTCAGTCAATGTAGGAATTTATACCTTTCATGTGATGACTCAATCCGTTATATCTCCTTATGTAATATAACTATTAGTGGGACTAACTATATTTCCCTATCTAATATAAGTATCAGTAGAACAAACTTGCGAGTTGGAATTGGTATATATTTTTCAACTTTTCTTGTACTAATATAGGGTTCATGATGTCAGCGGAATTTCAGAAATATTATTTCTTATAAAGAAAAGTCATTATGAGTATGTGTCCTCATATTCTAGGTAGGCAGTCTCACTATGAGGAATTGATATGTTTGTTATGGTACATATGTTCCTCTAGTAGAACCTGCTATGTACCTGGCCCAGAATTTTTCGAAAATCTCTCATAAGTGTACATAAGAAGTATCATATATAGGACTCTATATGACTGATGCCATACATATTTATACATAGGGAGAACATACATATAGTGTTATATGTATATGATATACAGTCAAATCCTTGTATGCAATAGTGACCCTGTTGCAATGTCTTTTCATGCTTAAAAATTCGCCATGTAGGAATCATGATATATTCATGGGACAAATAGTTTACATAATGTCTGTGATTAGGGTCATTATGTATCCTAACATGGGTGTTGTCTCATTGTTCTGAGCGTTGGATCGCCATTGTTGTGGTCAGTTTATATTGAATTGCTTAATATCTAGCACTACAAGTCCCATTATGTCAATTTCCTGCAAATAATTGTGTGATATCAAAAATATTTTGTCCCATACACAATCAATATAGTTCCATTCTCATCACAGAACATAGATATGCAAGCAAAATATTATACAACCAAACATAATGCAGCATTACAATAAAAAATAATCACCCTCATCATCATAATTTGTCAGACCATCATACTGTGGAGTATTTCCTAACAATAAATCCAGTGATAAGTCAAAGTATAGTGTGTGTACCATATCATCAACCAAGCTCCTATTCCAATTACATAGTATGGCAAGCCAACTCAGTGCCAAGAAAAAACCTAAACACCATCATGGGTCACTCAAGTCCTGGCTATGTCCTACCTGCAATAATATGATATTTACTGTGGGTGAATCCCTTCTTCCACATATGGCTGTCTGTAGGGGACAAGATGAATCTATTGCATGGAATACAACCCCTGCTGGTGTTGCCAACAACAAGGAGGTCATGAAACGCACCAATTCTGAGATGCCAACAATGACTCAGCGCAATCGTTCCACCCCTGGTGTCACACATCCAGATGGTATTAACACTATGCCTGCTCAAAGACAAAACACCAGTATTGCTGACATGATGGGTCCTGTCAATGTTGGAAAAAGAACCATTCATCAATTTGCAGACATTGATTTTGCAAGTGACCTCTATGAAGAAGATGATGAAGAATCAGAATCAAATGATGATGATTCCAATTCATGTAACTCCTCTGATTTGAGTGAGCCTCAAAGAAATGACAACAAGTTTTTGGGAAACTTATCCAGAATCCTGGACAAACATGACTTGTCTGATGATGACAGTAGTTGTTCCTCAATTCAATCCAAAGAAACCAGCATTCAACATCTCAAGTCAGTAGAAGACCATTCCAATAGTCATGAAGACATAGTTGATTTGACTAATGAGGAACAAAATGCTTCTATCAATTTTGTCATTGAAGACAACAATGACACAATTATTGGTAAGGATGATAAACAGACCTCAATCAAGTACAGTTGTTACCTTCCTCCCAGAATCATGTTTCAAGTTCATCTGGAGAAGGTTATTCGCTCCTCCACAAAATCTGCTCTTAACATGCAAGATGATATAAATCAAGTATTGATGATGCATCTCCAACGTGGTCTCAAACTTGATGACTGCACTGAAATCTTGAAGAGAAAAAAACTTGTCTCTTTTGTTGAAGATGCCTTTCAACTTTATGATCTCAGGCATAAAGTGGTTCATGTTCCAATTAGTGGGGCGAGAAGACAAGCTGCCATTGCTGTTTATAATCTTGAGTCTATTGTGAGACACATTCTCCACAACAAGGACATCATGAAGAAGGAAAATTTTGCAGAAGGATATGATATTTTCACTGGTAAACCAACCAGTCCCTCAACTCACTATGGTGAAATGCATACTGGCCTTGCATTTGAGCAAGCTAGACAAAAGTATTGTGGTGATGATCCAAATGCTTTTGCTTTCCCTCTAGTCTTATTTTATGATAAGTCACATGTTGATATGTCTGGGGCAAACTCTGCATCACCATTATTCGCCTGGGTTGGATGGCTTAATCAGAAATGCAGAGGAGCAGTGGACATCACATCAGTTCTTGGCTACATCCCAAACCTCAGCTTTAAACGCCCCCAATCTTCCAAGGAGAAGCCAGAATCCAAGCTCCAAGATGAGCATAATTGCCTGAAATTCATCATCCAACAGATAGGAATTGTTCATAAGCAAGGGGGTATCTGGTTGACAGTCATGGGAAAAAGGGTTCTGGTAAAAATTTGGTGTCATTTAATTGTTGGTGACACATCTGGTCACAATGATTTATGTTGTCATTATCAATCCAATGGAAACACCAGCATGCCAATGAGGATGTGTAAATGTGGCAAAGATGAACTGGACAACACATCACACAGCTGTGAATTGATTACAACTGAAGAAATCATGAACATCAAGACCAAGAGTGCTGATGATATCAAGGCTGAATTCAAGAAATTTTCCAAGCACCCCATTGATAGTTGCTTTGAAGGTGACTACCCCACTCCCTTTTCTGATTCTATTCATGGTGTCTATGGCAGCACTCCTGGTGACAATCTTCATATGTTTGCTAGTGGTATTGTCAGGTATGCAATTGATGAGTTTTCCAACATGCTTGGACCTAAGAAATCAAACTTGGAAGTGAAGAAAGACTTGGACAATTTATACATATTGATGGTGGATGACTCTAGCAGAAACAGTGATCGTGATATACCTAGATCAACACCAAGAGATGGGTTCACATGTGGTGGGTTTCAGACTGCCATGGAAAATGTGGGATGTTTCTTGAAAATGTTGCAAATCACATATACAACAAGTGGGAGAGAAAGAATTCAGCCTATTCTTACAAGTTGCAAGATCAGTAAGAAAAATTTGCAGATGTGCATGAAGCAAATGTTGGCATTTGGTCAGTGGATGTTGGATCACAATCCAAAATCAGAGGTAAACAGTGCTGACAAGGCTGTGTCAGCAACTCTTGACCTGATAAAGGTTGTCTTCCCTAGAACTGATGGCAATGGTTGGAAACTGCCCAAGTTTCACTTGATGAAGTTGGTGCTTTATTTCATCAAACAGTTTGGAGCTGGTGAGCAGTACACTGGTCAAACTGGAGAGAGGTTATTGAAAACTCTATTCAAGAAATATGCTCATCTCACCCAGATGCATCCAAGTCAGTTAGTTGTTCAAGTAGCTGCTCGCCGCTATGAAGATCTAGTCTTGGATCATGCATTTAGATATAGTGTCAGTCCTGCTTTAGGTCTTGATATTGATGAAATTGCAGTGAAGACCAAAAATGGAGAATATCTTGTTGGGGGATATCAACTGACATCTGGTTATGTTGATAGGCAAGGCCGTGGTGAATACTCTATCAAGTGGAAATCAAAGGGACGCCAAAAAATGAATATTGATATTCATCCATTGATTGTGACTGCCATTCAAGGTTACCACCATAGACACAGGGAGGTTGCAGAATTTGCTGTGGATGGATTTACTGAATATCATTGTGCCTTTGACAACTCTTTTTTCAAAGACAAGTGTATTTTCCGTGCAACAAACTGGTACAGGGGAGAACCATGGTATGACTTTGCCATGGTTCAATTCACTGATTCTAGAGAACCAGACTTGGAAGACTCTATGTGTCCTGCAAAAGTGCTTGGATTTTTCCAATATAAACAAGGAGGTGTTCCCACACCTCATCTCATTGAAGAAGAAGCTTGTTCTCCAGAGGAGATTAGGGACAAAGGGTTAAAGGATGATCATACATATGTTGTTGTCCATGCTGCTTCTTCGTATTTGACAATGATGGAAATTGAAGATGAATTTATTTGTGATTTCAACTTGGGAAGTATTGAAGCTTGTGTATTCATCATGAAAGTTGAATGTTTGATTTCACCATTGCATGTGTTTAAAGATTATGGAGGTCATCATCTTCATCATTTCTGTTTGCTTCCTGTGAGGAAATGGGGTAAATATTATTCTACCTACATTGAAGATGTAAACAAGGGCATGGATGATCATGTTTGAAATAATAGGAAAAAATGTTATATGTTTACAATGGGGGGGAGCTGATAACATCAGTTATGTGTGATTAAAATTAAAGTTCTTGAATATCAAAGACATTTCACAGTTGTCATTTATCAAACATTTTACCAAGTTAAGAATTCTGTATATATACTGAAAATTCAATATCATCATTACAATGATAGAAGATATGATTTCCAATGAAACTTGAATCATCACAGTTGCTTCTCTAAACTATTGTTACTAAGAGTTACTTCATAATATTAGCACAATGATGATGAACTAGAAACATGAAGACATCAGGTTTTATTGTTCTTCTTCCTTTTCCTCTTCCTTCTCTTATTTATAAAAACAAACTTTTCAGGAATTAGATCTGATGTTGCCATGAGATGGACTGAATTATGATATGCCATAGAAACAGCATATCTGGATGGAATGAGGGCAATACCATATGTCATCTCATTGAACTTAACCTCTGTACCACAAGTGAAATCAAGATTCTCTTTACACAATGGATATGAGCAAGCACTCTCCACATCAAGAACCTGATTCTTCCATATTCCAATGACATGATTGGTTGTTGCCATGGAACCACCTGCATGAGTACCATTCACCACACACAGTAAAGGCATATCTGCACCAATTTGAGTAATGTTTTCAAGGAAACCTGGGTTTTGGTTCAATTCAATTTTCCGCAGGGTCAAATAATTAAATTTGTATCCATGTTGGAGAATCCATATATTTTTCTCTAATGGATCTTCAAAGTAGTGTTCTGTTTCTGCATACTGGATCTGCTTTGGATTATTAAATTGGAAGAACTTTGCCAAAGTTGAAGAACAGCGTTCATTACGATTCGTCCAGATATTTTTTGCTATTGATGGTAGTCCCATTGCATCAAGAAGCATTGCAACAGCACCAGGAGCACAGAGCTTGTCAACATTATATTTCTGATGATAATTGTTTTTCCATGTTGAAGGAATTTGTATTGGTGGATGACTGTTATGTGAAGATGTTATGGCTGTTTCTTCGGTTTCCAATGTGCTAGACAATTCCATGTCCTCTGACATCACACTTGAATCTTCATCACCTGAATTATTTCCAGTGGTAACACCATCATGTAATGGTTGAGGATGACTTGTTTCTTCAGTTTTTGATGAACATGACAGTTTCATGTTTTCTGCAATGACCCTGCATTTTTCATCACCAGCATTATCTGTAGCTAAAGCATCACCATCTCCTGGTTGAGGATTAAATTTGGCTCCATAACCCAGGTGTACAGACTCAAAAGACCCAACATTGGATAGATGAAGAAGCCTTGTACCCATCCAACGCTCATGTGAGAAGTCATTTTGAATAGCTTTTGAGTTTGTAATAACCTTTCCACGAGATTTCGAACGGTTAGAACCTCCTTTACCCTTGCCAACAACTCTCTCTTTGATTTCAATAAATGGAACACCTGGTTCCATTTTGCTATGAAGCCTGACCGAGCTAACACTGGCAGTGACATGCTCTTTGATCTTCTTCTTCAATCCAGAAAGATATTGTCTGGGCAACCTTCTCCATTGGCCATTGAAATTATCAAGATGTTGAATAAAGCTGAATGGAAACTTGGTGATATAATCATTGTCTGCTTCAAAATAATCACTGAGAAACAACTTTGGATAAAATTGTCTATAGTCTGGATTTTTCTTCAGTACTGTCTTCCAATCACATAGGAGGTAGTATCGGCGTTCACGACGATGTCTCTCAACCTTGCACTTGATGATAGACATCTCTGTCAAAACAATCTCTTCAAATGCCTGAATTGTATCATTGTTGGTTGTTGATACAACATCATATGTACCAAACCAAAGATCTTGATCAATATCTTTCCAAGAAGCATGACTCTGGTGAACAAAAGTTTCTTCAGACACCTTCCACCCATATGGTCTTCTTTGGGACCACTTATCAATTGGAATGCTGTCATCCTCCCCTACATAGATGCAATTAAATACTTCATCATCCCATATATTCACATGTTTATGCACTGACAAACCAAGCTTTCCTTCTTTTGGGTAATTCTTCCTAACATGATTGCCAAATTTGTTTCTTGTTGTGTCTTGATACATGACTTCTTCTGCTAGCTTGGACACAGCTTCACCCACTCCATCCGAATTAATCTGGGTCAATGATGAGTTATCAAAGAGAATATGGTAGACCATCTCTTCAATGAAATGGAAGTCACGTAAATAATGACCACTGAATAATAGTTGCCATGATGTGAACAGTGTCAGACTGTTCTGATATGAAACATTGTCATTCTCACTAGACTTCTTGTCAAGATCCTTAGCAGTGCCTTGATAAGTCTTTGGACAAAAACGGCTGGGTTGAAAAGGATCAAAGTGGGGTTCTGCTGGTGGACAATTCTTTTCAACATGTTCCTTCAAGATTGCATTCAACATTGATGTTTGTTCAAACATTAGAAACAAAAATATTTTTGTGCCAATGATGTTTCCATCAAGCTTCAATTCATCACCACTGAATGCATCTTGTTTCATTGCATCAACAAAGTTGATTCTGTCTTTTTGATATTCTGCAGCATCAGGGTCTGGAGAACACCTTATCATCTTGCCAGAAGCAAAATCCGAGTCCTCTTTGGCCATCTGAGTCATATTGGAATGAGCTTCAAGAAATGCAGTTCGATTACTGAACAGGGACAACCCAAATTGGGCAAAACTGTAAACAACTTCCTCATCATCATTCAGTTTACTAAGATAAGCTGCTGTTTGAGAGAATGAGGCAGGGTCCAGTCCATTGTGAACAAGTATCCAAAAGGGTAGAAATTGGAGTAACACAGACAGAGTTGTAGGCTTGTCAAAGAGATATTTGTGACACCGACTACAACGGACAAGATATGTTGCTGAATCAATTGGGAACACACTTCCTTTCATGTTTGGGTGATTTACACCCTTCATTTCAATAGTCAATGGTTGAAGAAGTTCAAGCACAGTTTGTGATACCATGGGTGGGTATTCGGTGGAATCATTACTGTGTTGTAGGGCATGAATGAACTTGTGGGTGATCACAGCCATGGGAATGGAAGGCATGGATTGAGCAAGCATCCAATTAAAAACTGATTGTGCACGTTTCTCAATGGTTTCTTCATTCATCACAATGTTATCAATAGCAAATTTTGCTATTCTTGCATGGTCTTTGTATTTCAAATGTGATTCCCATCTCAGGGGATCATCATACCAACTGTTAAGACATTTCGAGATAACTTTGACCATATTTGAAACATTGGAGTTGAACCTGGACCAGTTCCCATCAACAATGAACTTCTCATAATTCTTGGCAACCATGGATGGGTAGCATTTGATGAATGTTGATCTTGGAGAATACACTGGAAGCTTTAGGACTTCTCTGAAATGAATGAAATCCATTGTTAATTGCCATCTGCTAGGTGTTTTTCTTGAAACTTTGATTGCACCATAATGCTTCCAAGCATCTTGCACAGATAAGCTTGTCTTGGGAACCAATAAAGTCACTTGTTTGCATCCAACCAGTTCCTGTTGACTCAGTTGAACACATTGAACAAGGCGTTCTAGCATTCCAGTCCCCTGAAATTGTGCTGTTTCTCCCCCTGAAACAATCAATGATTCTACTTTCTGACTCTTACCACCAATTATATTTTGATAAACAACAAGACCATGAATGGCCAAAGCACGTAGACGCCCATGTTTGCCATTTGAATGATCTTGGGACATTGTTGCAAACATCATGAGGGACAGATCCTTTCCATTTGGAAACAACTTTTTCTTCTTTGAGTTCTTCTTAGCTTGATATCCCTTAGGAAATAAAGCTGGAACAACGCAAGTTGAAGATATAAGATAAGACACCAACTGCTCATTATCATTCAGAGCTGTAGAGTGCCACAACACTGATTCATCATTGTTGCCAAAATCAATGAGCTCTGGATCATCTTGTGGAGATATGACATCCTTTGCAGGAATGAATATAGAACCATAGAACAATGGTGGTGTCTGATCCTCATCGTCATTGATTTTATCTTGCATGATCTTGATATTGCCTGCTAGAACCTCACATGCAGCTTGTATAGTTGACAAGTCAATGGTGTCCTCTTCCAACTGGTGATGATTCAAAAACGTACCAGCCAAACGAGGATATTCAGGACTTTTTCGGCAGTCTTCAATGTGCTTAGGGACACAGTAGCGGATCTCTGACATAATCGGGATGGCATCAGACAAAGTTGCTTGCTTCAATGTTTCTGGTTGTGTTTTGATCAACCCACCATGCTGTGAAGAAAAACTCCACTCTGTCATCTTTCTATCTTTGATAGTAACATCCATAACCTTCTTCATGGCAACTTGAGATTGTTCAACAAGCTTAGATGGAGCTTGATTATGAGCCCTTTGAAATATGTCCTTGTTTTGTTTTCTGTTTCTCATCCAATGTTCATACACATAATCAGATTTCTCATATTCCACATCTGATTTGGTGGAATCATCATTCTCATTTACATCTTTGTTGCTTTCACTGGAATCTTCTAATTCATGATGACTTCTATTGTCATGACCTGCAATTATTATATATTCGAATTGGGGAAGATGTCAACAAATAGCGAAAATGTAGAAGTTCCATTCTTATTTGCATATTGACATGAACTCACTGGACAAGCTTGCCACTGAAGCACCTTCTTTGGAGACCTGCTTTTCTTTTTGGTTACACAAAAGTTGTTTCAACCCCTTGCCTGGAAAAGACAACTTAGATGCATCAACAACATTGTCATGTATATCCTTTCCTGCTTGATTATAGATTGTCACAGTAAACATAGAAAATGTAAGAGGGAAATCAGGTTCAGATTGTAGTATTGTGCCATTCAGCAGACTCACCAAACTTGCTAGAAATCACACTTTCATCCTCATCAGACAAATTTGCATTGTCTTCAATGATGTTATCATGAGTTTTTGTTTCATCAACACCTTCTTTCTCTAGGACAACTGTTGCTGGTTCTGCATCTGACTCTTTCTCACTCACAAATGATTTGTCACCTTTTGTAATATTTTCATTGAAACAGCCATCAACTTCATCATCTTCTCCTATATTTGGTTTCGAAACCGTCACAGCAGAGTCATCATTGGCAGTTTTCTGACCTTCATCATTATAAGAATCCTTGCAGTTTTCATCATCATTATCATCCTTGGCTATTGTGGATTTGTCTTTCTGGTTCTGACCCAATGTTTCATCCCCTACTTGTTTCAGTGATTCAGCTGGGACACCTGGTGATTTGTCTTCATCCAACACTCTCTCACTGCTGGTTGATGCGTTAGCTGTTGGTACGGTTTCAGCTAAATGACCATCACCTTCATCACATTTTCCTTCAAGTTCTTTTCTCTTTAAACAAATCTGTGTAGCATCAAGTAACTCCCATACATTGACCACACTGGCTTTTGGAGTTAAACTTGGTACACACACAGTATTGAAACCAATAACAGCCTTCCACCCACTACTACTCTTTGGACCAACAATATCCAGCCATGAAAGAATAGTGTTCAAATAATCCAATTTGATAAGGGCAGCTACATTTGCTGCATTGGACCAAATAGTTATTGAGGGATTTGGTGTTTTGATTGGGGGTATAGGCGATTTTGTCACAATTTTCCAAATCATAGATGATCCAGAAAACTTGAGTATAGTTGTCACTTGGCCAGTAAAAGATATCACTAGAATAACAGAAAGAATGTTAGTTATTAAGAATGCATGGGTATAACTAGTGATTACAACTGACATGAAAGAACTTACCAATTGAGCCAACATCTTGAGCTATTATTGGATCAAGAATTTTCTCTAGAAAATCTTCCTGAAACATGTCATCATAACAATGGCTTGTGATTTCTGGAATCCAGTTATTTTTGCCTTCCATTTTATCAATCACAGAGAGACATGCTTCACATGAACTCCTAATATCTTCAGGATTGTTATCTTTGGCATTCTTCAGCCCATCAACCACATTAAAACCCAAGGTGATGGCATTGTTGACAGCATGAAAAAGGTTTTGAGCTGGTTCGAATTCTTTGTCTGCAGGTGCTCTTTCTGTAACACAATGGGTGACTGAAAGAATGGCTGAAATAGTAGTACTTGCACATCCACCTTTGTCAAGATTGTTGTTCACACAAATACTTTGGACTGGCTTGTTGCCTACTACAAATGCTGCTAGATTTTCGATGAGAGGAAGGATTGTCTTTGTATTTGCGAAATGAGATGACTGCCAACTACTTCGTTCCTCATGACTATTGAATGTGTTGTGACTTTTCTGATATCCTGATTGACTTTCCTGACTTCCTGACACACTTTTCTCTTCTTGTTGTGATTCATTTTGGGATTTTTGATTCTCACACAGCAGATCCACACTGACATCATCACTGTTACTGTCATCATCATTGTCATCATCATCATCATCTTCTGTTGATGCATTTTCTCCTTGAGATTCTGGGCTAATCCCACCTTCTTTTTGGAAATTTGACAATGATTTTCCGCGAACACCGGTTTTCAACTGTGGAAGGGTTTTCCCACGAGGGGGTTGGACTCTGGTTCCATTTGGATCTGAAACAGTACAATCCTCACATTGTAAAAAGACAGGTGACATTGCGCCATCCTGGCGTAGGATGCAATTCTGCAGGGTTGGTGTGACAGGGGGATTTTCGATGTCCAATTTACTGTGATGCACATGCAATATTTCCATCCCTGATGAAAATGGACGCAAACTTGGATAGCCAGAATTCATGGAGTTAACCACTACATCATCAGGAAACTTGACATGAGGGTGATCACCTCCAGTCAAGGTGATTGCTGGCTTGTGTTTCTCCAATAGGTGAATTCTTTTCTTCAATTGATCACCTGCCCTATCCACACCTACAGATGCAGCTGAGTCAGTTTGTGATTTTTTCTTTGGTTTGCGGCGTAACTTTTTAGTGGGAGGTTTGGTGGTTTTATAAACAGGTGGGGTACTACTTTTCGCAGCACGAGTAAGTAGTTGTCGTCGGGGTCCATTGCCTGTGTCCCTTCTTGCAGACTGCTTACTATCAATCGCCATGATTTATGGGTAGTGAGGTATTGACACCACAGACTGAAAATCGTATGTTTGAACAATTACAAATGATGATGTCAGGAATAATGGATTTTATTTAGGACATTTCAACAAAGAGATAAACTACAAGAGTGGGATTTCTGTCATCAAGCTCACCTAGAAATAAGTCAACCAGAAAAGCTATTTCTGACACCTGGCAATAAGATGTCTCAAAGTAAAGAAGGAGGAGGAGCAGAATCGAGGTCTAGCACAGATAACCTGGCCGTTCTTGTGTGTCCCGCCAGCAAAAAGTAGGTGTTTCGCGAATGGGCGGAATTAACCCTACTACTCAAGCAAAGTCGTGTAGCAGGACACAGGCTGGAATCATGTGGTGACCTCTCAAATGCAAATCAACTCCCCAATCCTACTTGGACAGAATTGCCGTTGTCTAAACCAAGACAGAATAGTACTCTGATTACCGAAATTCCTAAATTCTTGGTCAATCTTCAATGTTTCGTCGGTTATATACATAACAACATGCAATAAAGAGGTGGGTGTGAGCTATCAATCGATAATGTAAGTTAAAGATGATGCTCACAAGTGATGTTCCATACTCTGACCCGTCACATAATCATAATGCGCCGAGTCATGGCATGCAAACTCACCAATCACTCTTCACCAAAAAAATTTCAACCAAAAGCTGGCATGGAAAAATTGATCTGCCTCAGCAATGCTGTGTGGTGGCAGAGCACTTGCAGTTACGTGGACGCGTCAGTATGGCGTGTAGATGGGGTGAGTCAGCGCGGATTCGTTCGCGTGTTCGGATGGGGGGGGGGGGCAAGTCGATGGTGGCGCGCGCGTGGGGCGATAGGTCGGGTGGTGTTGGTTCGTTTGTCGGGGGAGATTCGTCGGTGGCGCGCGTCGGTGGCACTGCGGCAGGTGAACATCCGCTGCACCATGAGCTGGTCGGTCCCGTGCGAGGCGAGGGTCAGCACACCCAGGCCAATGAATCCACACCAGAGCGTGTACGCCTGCTTGGGGTCGAAGCTGAGGTTGATCGTCCGCAGTTTGCCCGCGTGATAGGCCTCCGAAACAATGGTGGCCAGCCCGCCATCGATGGTCGAGGAGGCGAAAATCAACGCCGCGATGG
>ERZ767285.327-NODE-327-length-17845-cov-3.710660_pt1 | contig 17845 bp, 17 predicted proteins | sample MGYA00374953_ERZ767285 | MGnify/ENA primary metagenome ERZ767285 (study PRJEB28947, sample SAMN06267186) | marine metagenome | isolation source: Columbia River Estuary | place: USA:Columbia River Estuary, USA | collected 2013-07-23 ...
AACTGCAAATAAGGATCTGATTTCACGTGGCTTCATATGAGCGGCCCGATGGGCATAACGCTCTTGCAAGTTCTCTGGTTCGTGCGTCTGATAACGCTCTAGACCATCAGATGAGGATGAATTCATTGGCGAAGTCTGCCATAACTACTCGCTGACTTGGCGCAGATTTACTTTCTTAATCCAGCTTTACGTAGATCCTCTAGGCGCAAGGTTCCAGTCTTTGCATCTTGCTCTGCAGATAAATACATTCTTTGGATAGCAACCACTAAACCTTCAGCTATTACATCACGAAAATTTGGGTCTGCTAATCTGCTTGAATCTTTTGGATTTGAAATATAGCCAATATCTAACATCACCGCTGGGGCCTTTGTTAAACGGAGCAAGTTCCAGGTCTTTGCATGCGTTCTATTATTTGATAGGTCAGTTCTTGCAATTAACTCTCGCTGCACAATAGTTGCAAATTTTTCTCCAACAATGGAGTGAATTCCATGAGTCTCACTTCCATAGAAATAAGTAGCAAGCCCATTAGCATCTCCACTACTGTGGCGATCAACGCTAAGTGAGATTAATAGATCAGCTGAAGTATTGTTTGTAAAAGCTATTCGCTCATCTTCACTTGGCGCGGTATTAAGACCTCTAGTTAGAAATACCGAGACCCCAAGTGCGATAAGTCTTCCTTCAATCTTTTGAGCTAGATCAAAAGTGAACTCTGCTATATCAGCGCTAGAGCTAGGGTCTAAAACAATTACTTTATCGGCAAGTGCTGGGCCACGCTTTTCCCTACTTGCTTGATCACGAAGTAGAGCTGGGGCTCCTCCAGTAACTGTGCGAAGTAAACGCATCAGCGCAATAACTGTTGCAGGCCCGCAGATTCCATCAACTTTTGCGCCAACTGATTTTTGAAACTCTTTAACAGCTAACTCTGTACGCGGACCATAGATTCCATCTACCCGCCCACAATCAAAACCCATCTCAGTTAAACGAGCTTGCAAAGCCGCGACATCATCTCCGCGCATCAAATCTAGATTGTGAAGATATAGAGAACGATCACCAAGTTTCCATTGCGATTCTTCTAACGCGCGTGCGGTGACCGCATCAACAAAACCCGTGACATCAAGGCCACGGGCTTGTTGAAATGAGCGGATCTCCGACTCGGTTAAATCTGACATCGTTTTATGCGAGGAAGCTTTCTAGATCCTTCAGTAGTGCTGGCTTTGGCTTAGCTCCAACGATTTGTGTAACTACTTCGCCGTTTACAAAAACATACATCGAAGGAATTGATGTGATTCCGTACTTGATCGCAATCGCAGACTCTTCATCAGTGTTCAGCTTTACGATCTTGATCTTTGAACCATATTCATCTGAAATCTCTTCAAGGATTGGGCCAACAGCACGGCATGGGCCACACCATTCAGCCCAAAAATCAACTAAAACAGGTTGTGAAGAACTTATTACGTCAGCTTCAAAAGAAGTATCACTGACTACTTTAATTTTGTCGTTCATGTATTAAAAAGTTGGAAACAGAAAAAGAATATGAATATTTCTTAGCTACCATTATAACACTTATCGTCTTTAAATCTATTTTTTTAAAAAAATTGTTTAATAATTATTCTTAGTTACAATTAGCTAATAACAGCCAAAATAACAGGTATTGTAATAAATGACAATGCAACCTGTGTTGTAATAATACTTGTCATCAGCTGTGCATCACCACCAAATTGCTTTGCCAATGCATGGGACGATGCGGCAGTTGGAACTGAAGCAAATATAACCGCTACAATGACTTCTAACTGACTAAGACCCATAAATTTCGCAACAAAATAAGCGATTACAGGAAAAGCAATCAATTTGAGAGAATTAGAAATAAGGATTGGTGTGATTTTTAAAGCAAGATCCCTAACTTTTATTTTAGCTCCTATAGTTAAAAGCATTATTGGCAATGCTGCCGAACCTAATAAACCTGAAGTTTCATTGATAATTACTATTTTTTCTGAATCAATCAATGAAAAAATAAGACCTGCAATCATTGCAAGAATAAAGGGGTTTTTTATAAGCTCAACAAATATATTAGCTATTCCTTTTTTAGAATCAGTTTGACCAGGTTGGTTCAAATTAGAGACCATAATGGATATCACAACGATATTTATACTAGGTACATATAAAAGCATAAACACAGCACCAACTGCCAAACCCGCATCTCCAAATAAACTTCCTGCTATTGCAAGTGCAATAAATGCATTATGTCTAGAAGCGCCCTGTAGTATTGATGACCATGATTCAGGTGAATAACCAAGAAGCTTTCCAAGGGTTATAGCTACTATTGTAACAATAAACAATCCACTTAATATAACTACACCATAACTATAAAACATTGATGAAGACAAATTAATTTGAGATATATGATGAAACAACAGAGCCGGAATTAGAACCCAATATACAAGCTTATCATTTACATCCCAAAAAGATAGATCAGGGACTCCAATTCTCCTAAGAATATTACCCAGAATAATAAGAATAAATACAGGTGAAATAAGTAAGAAAATTTCAAAAAAGTTTGATAGCACTTTAGCTCTTTGTTATATTAGTTATGAAAAAACTTAAGAATCTAAGTTATTGATCCATTTAATTGCCATTTTTAATCTTGATATAGTTCTTTTTTTACCCACAAATTGTGCACTTATATCAATACTTCCAGCTTTACCATCACCACTAAGAGCAAGCCTGAATGGTTGGCCCACTTTGCCAAATCCTACACCTCGAGTTTCACAAATATTATTAATAACAGAATGAATATTTTCAGCATTCCAATGCTCTAAAACTTTAAGTTGTATATATAAGTCATCAAGAATTAACTTTGATTCGAGATTAAAGACTTTGCTCGCTTGACCTGATTCAAAATCAGTAAAATCATTATAAAACATAACGCAACTTTGAGCCATATCAACCAGAGACTTAGATCGCTCTCTGAGAGATTCAACAACCTCATTAATGTCGGGGCCATTAGCTAAATCAATTGAGAGTTGATTTAAGTGCCACTTTAGATTATCAACTAGCTCTTCAATGCCGGTTGTTTTTATGTATGACTGATTGATCCATTCAAGTTTCTCTTGATTAAAGCTTGCAGGTGAATTATTAATGTTTTTAAGCTCAAACAGTTTAATCATATCATCGATCGAAAAAATTTCTTGATCACCATGTGACCAGCCCAATCTTACAATGTAATTAAGTAATGCTTTAGGCAAAAAACCATCATCTCTATATGACAACAAATTAAGCGCACCATGCCTTTTTGAAAGACGTGAGCCATCTGAACCAAGAATCATAGGTACGTGTGCAAATTTAGGGATGGACCAATCTAGAGCTTCATATAGATTAATTTGTTTTGGTGTATTATTAATATGATCATCACCTCTTATTACGCATTCAATTTCCATGTCATGATCATCAACTACAACCGTTAAATTGTATGTAGGCGAGCCATCTGATCTCGCAATAATCAAATCATCTAATTCGGAGTTTGAAATTTCAATTTGGCCCTTAACATAATCATTGAAACTTACAGCACCTAAATCTGGATTAAGAAATCTAATAACACCTTTTTTTAAATTCTTTTTGCGACAACAACCGTCATATTTAGGTTTTTCACCTCTTGCAATCAATGTTTCACGCATCTCCTCTAATCGCTCAATTGAACAATCGCAATAATATGCCTTTCCCTGAGAAAGCAAATCACTAATTGCTTCATTGTATCGATCAATTCTTTCGCTTTGAAAAATTGGCCCTTCATCGTAGTTTAAGCCAAGCCAATCCATACCATCCAAAATAGCATCGACGGAGTCTTGAGTTGAACGCTCTGTATCAGTATCTTCAATTCGAAGTACAAATTTGCTATTATTTTTTTTAGCCCATAACCAAGCAAAAAGTGCCGTTCTAGCACCACCAATATGCAAATATCCTGTCGGTGAGGGGGCGAATCTTGATTTCATTAGTTAAGTATTTTTTTTTATAAAAAATAATAGGTTTCAATATAAAAAATAAAATATATTTATTGAGTCAAATTGATAGCTTTAAAGAATGATTTCCAGTTCAATAAATAAATCAAATCATAAGCTAATTTTACACTGTTATAATAATATTCCAACATCCAAATAAGCAAGTAAATTGATGGAGTTTACCCAGCAAAATGCTAATCAAAATTCAGTTCTTTCGGTAGATGATTTATCAGTTTCACTCTCTCATACTAAATTAAAGACACCATGTTTTATATCTGCCAATAGATCTGATGAACTTTCAATCTCGACTATATCTGAAATTGACAAAGAGTTTCTATTTGAACTCTCTACAAAAGACCCGTTAGATTTATTAATAATTGGTACTGGCAAAATACCCATCTTTCTCTCGCCAAAACAACAAGTTGCAATATCTGAATTTGGATTGGGGGTTGAATGCATGAATAACTCTTCTGCATGCAGCAGCTTTAACTTACTTCTTGGTGATCTTAGGAAAGTTGGTTTGTTAGTTCTATGATCAGCTTCCTTTTTAAAAGAATTTATACTTTTTATAAGTTTTTTAAAATTGATACTCCTTTATTAATTTTCATTATCCTTCTTTCCTCTCTGGGCTTAATGATTCTATATAGTAGCTCCGGAGGCTCTTTAAGTTTAGTATATCGGCAGCTAATCCATCTTGGTTTAGCAACATCAGTGATGTTGGTTATTGCACAAATACCACCATTTTTTTTACTGCGCTCAGCTCCAATATTAATGATTATAGGTACTATATTATTAATACTAGTATTGTTTTTTGGGAGTTCTGGAGGTGGAGCACAAAGATGGTTAGACTTAGGCTTTATTAGGTTTCAACCCTCAGAGATGATGAAAATTATTGTTCCAATAACAATTGCTGCAATCTTAAGTGAAAAAACATTGCCACCTAGAGCCCTTTCAGTAATAATTTCTTTGATTACTATAGCTCTCGTTGTTCTTTTGATAGCTAAACAGCCAGACCTTGGAACCTCTTTATTAATAGGTGCCTCGGGTATATATGTTTTATTTTTTTCAGGATTTAGAATACGCCTTGTTAAAACAATCTGGCTAAACCTTTTGATTCTATCTAGTTTATTAATGGGATCTCTTTATATTGCTTGGAATTATTTGCTAATTACCTATCAGAAAAATCGAATTCTCACCTTATTTAATCCTGAATCTGACCCCTTAGGCTCAGGCTACCATATTATTCAATCAAAAATTGCAATTGGATCAGGAGGCTTAACTGGTAAAGGACTAACTAATGGCTCTCAATCACAGCTTGATTTTGTGCCAGAACAGTCTACTGACTTTATTTTTTCAGTTTTAGCTGAAGAAATGGGATTTCTTGGATTTATATTATTAATAACTATCTACTCACTGATTATTTATCGATGCTTTAGCTTGTCACTTAGATGTGAAGATAATTTTTCTAGATTATTAGGATCAAGCCTTACCTTTGTTTTCTTTACGTATGTTTTTGTAAACATAGGAATGGTCTCAGGACTAGTACCAGTAGTTGGAGTGCCTCTTCCTTTGATAAGTTATGGCGGCTCATCTCTTATAACATTAATGGCTAGCTTTGGTATTATTATGTCAATACACAAACATAAAAGTCCGCGTTATTTACAGTAACTCGTTATAATCAACTTAATAGCCATTATTCACATTTTTTTTATACTACAAATCGAATAATTAATTAACTATATAAACACTATTCTATGAAATCAAATCCCCTTTTTAAACTTTTAAAAACTCTTTTAATAATCCCTTTTATTTTCAATGCATACGCTGAAGAGCCACGCTTTTACATTCCTGAAGCCCCTTCCATTGCTGCAAAAGCCTATATCCTGATGGATCACAACTCTGGAATAATCCTTGCTGCAAATAATGAAAATGAAAAGAGATCTCCCGCCAGCTTAACAAAGCTGATGACTTCATATGTTGTTTTTAAGCGGCTCAAAGAAGAATTTATTACTCTAGATGATGAAGTAAAAATCAGTGAAAAGGCTTGGAGAACTGGCGGCTCAAAAAGCTTTATTGAAGTTGGAAAAATGATAAAGCTAGAAGATCTATTACAAGGAATGATAATTCAATCTGGAAATGATGCCTCTGTAGCTTTAGCTGAACATGTTGCTGGCTCAGAAGGTACATTTGTTCTATTTATGAATGATTACGCCCAACAAATAGGAATGGAAAACACTCGTTTTGAGAATGCTTCAGGTTTGCCACATGATGATCAATATACTACTGCAAAAGATATGGCACTGCTTTCATCTGCAATGATTAGAGAGTTTCCAGTTTATTACGAGTGGTACAGTCAGAAAGAGTTTACTTATAACAACATAACTCAGACTAATAGAAACAAGCTCCTATTTACTGATAGCACTGTAGATGGACTCAAAACTGGCTGGACTCAAAAAGCTGGCTATTGCCTAGTAACTAGTGCAAATCGAGTAGATATGAGACTTATTTCAGTTGTCCTTGGCTCAGATAGCCCTGCAATTCGTACCTCTGAAACAGAAAAATTGTTGGATTATGGTTTTCGCTTTTTTGAAACGCAATCTATAAATGACATATCTCACCAAGTACGTGTGTATAAATCTGAAAAGGCAAATATTAAAGTTGGTGTAGCAGACTCAAGCTTTTTAACTTTGCCTCGAAATCAGTTTAGGTATACCACTCAAACTATTAATCTTAACCAAGACTTGATTGCCCCAATAAGCCAAGGTGAGCAAGTAGGAGAACTTGTTGTGAGTTTTAATGACCAAAATATAGCAACTCTTCCACTAATTGCTCTTGAAAATGCTGCTGAAGCTGGCTTCATTTCTAAGATGATTGATACTATTAAACTCCTATTTAGATAAACTGTGGTTTATCTAAACGGAAACTTTATTCAAAAAAATAAAGCATATATTTCCGTAATGGATCGGGGCTTCCTTTTTGGAGATGGAGTTTATGAGGTTTTTCCAATCTACAATAGACATATATTCGGCTTAGACCCTCACCTAAACCGTCTTCAAGATGGCTTAGATTCAATTAACATTAAAAATCCACACACTAAAGATGAATGGATTAGCTTAATTAACAAGCTAATTTCATTCAATAAAGGTAGTGATAATCAAGCAATCTACTTACAAGTTTCTCGTGGTTGTGATGAGGATAGAAATCATACCCATGGCGACCTTAAACCGACTGTTTATATCCAATCAACTGGGTTAAATTCTCGCTCTAAAGAAATTTTATTAAGGGGAGGATCCGCAATATCTCGTGACGATATTAGATGGTCTCAATGTAATACCAAAGCTACTTCTCTTTTAGCGAACACAATGTATGCACAAGAAGCTAAAGAAAACGATGCCGAGGAAGCAATTCTTTGCCGTGATGGAGTAATTACTGAAGGATCAAGTTCAAATGTATTTATTGTAAAAAATAATTGTATTTATACACATCCTAAAGGGCCACTTATATTGTCAGGCATTACGAGAGAAATTATTATTGATTGTGCCAATCATTGTGGTATTGACCTGAAAGAAATTGCTTTTGGTAAAGAGGCATTAATGAATGCTGATGAGGTATGGATTAGTAGTTCGACACGTGAAGTGTTGCCGATTACTAACATTGATGCTCAGCAGATTAATAATGGCCAGGTGGGGCCAATTTGGTCGTTAATATATAATCAATATCAAGCCTTAAAAGGAATAAAAGCCTGACTTTGTATTTTAAACTGACTATAAAAATAAGCCACTTTAAAGACCAATAATAATTAACCAGAATAATCATTTCAAGTAAAATAATGGTGTAGTGTCGAGGGTATACCGACAATGAATGGTTATGAACCCCGCCAGGCCTGGAAGGGAGCAACGGTAATAATTTTTTTATGTGTTGGAACTTATTCTTGGCACTACACTTTTCACAATAACACAAACTTTAATGAGTGAACATTACCAAGTTTTAGCTAGAAAATATAGACCACATAATTTTCAAGAGTTGGTCGGTCAAACGCATACAATTAGAACGCTTGTTAACGCACTAGACAACAATAATCTTCACCATGGTTTTTTGTTTACAGGCACCCGAGGTGTTGGCAAAACTACAATTGCGAGAATATTTGCAAAGTCAGTTAATTGTGAAAAAGGAATTAGCTCTAATCCTTGTGGTAAATGTGAGACCTGTCTAGAAATTGATAGAGGGCAATCTATTGATCTTATTGAACTTGATGCTGCTTCTCATACAGGTGTTGACCATATGCGAGAGATTCTAGAAAATGCACAATATACCCCCACAAAAAACCTATATAAAATTTATCTCATTGATGAAGTTCATATGCTCTCTAAGAGCAGCTTTAATGCATTACTAAAGACACTTGAAGAGCCCCCAGGACACATTAAATTTTTGCTAGCGACTACAGATCCAAAAAAACTACCCATTACTATTCTCTCGCGTTGTCTTCAATTTAACTTAAACAAGCTATCTCATGATGAAATTTTTAATCATCTAAAGTTTATTATGGACTCAGAAGGTTTGAAATTTGAAGATGATGCCTTATCAAAAATTGCAGAATTTGGTAACGGTTCTATGCGTGATGCTCTAAGTCTCCTAGACCAATCTATATCTTTTGGTAATGGAAGTGTAAAAGATAAAGATATAAAAGCAATGCTAGGACTCGTTAACCATGATGATATTTTTAAGCTTGCCTCTTTGGTTATTCAAAGAAAAGCCGATGAAGTTTTATTGTTTGTAAGAGAGCTTGCTCACAAAGGCGAAAACCTTTCAAATGCACTTAAAGATTTAACGTCTCTTTTTCATAAGATATCTATAGCTCAATTGATTAGTGATGACAAACAAATATCTGCTGAAATTAGAACTTTAGCAACACTTATTTCTGCACAAGACTTACAACTTTTTTACCAAATTGCGATTAACGGACAAAAAGATATCAGTTATTCTCCAAGTGAGCAAATCGGACTCGAAATGACCCTTCTCAGAATGATTGCTTTTCATCCAAATAGCATTGATGATGAAAAAAAAAATCTGAAATCGACAAAGAAAGAAATCATAACACCTAAAGCCGATAAAAAAATACCTGAAAGTAAATCATTAGGTGACATAAAAGATAGCAGTGTTGAAAAAAAGATAGCAAATAAAAGCCAACCTAGCATTAAGAATCAAGTGGATTGGGAAAAAATAATTTATAAACTTTCTTTCTCTGGTGCTGCTAAAACAGTTGTAAAAAATACACTCTTCAGTTCTTTTAGTGCCGAAACAATAACACTCACTCTTAATAAAGATTTCAATAACTTACTAACCAGCGCTACTCAAAAATCAATCGAAAAGAAACTAGGAACTATTGTTGATGGAATAAGCTTAGTTATCGAAATTGGAGAAACCAATGGAAGCACCCTCTCCAATAAAGAAGCCAATAAATTAGAGCAAGAACAAAAACAAACTGAAGACCAATTTCTTAGTGATGATGGCCTCAAAGAACTAGAAAACGCGTTCAACTCAAAGGTTGACAAAAAATCAATTAAATCTTTAAAGGAGTCTAACAATGTTTAAAGGTGGCATGGTCGAAATGATGAAAAAAGCAAAACAAATGCAAGAAGATATGAAATCGGCACAAGAGGAAATTAAATTAATCTCTTGTCGCGGTGAGTCAGCTTCAGGTGCTATTAAAATTGACTTAAATGGAGATTATAAAGTTACAAATATTGAGCTTGATAATTCTTTATTGTCAGATAAAGAAATGCTTGGTGACTTAATAATGATGGCAATCAATGATGCGTCCTCTCAAGTCAGCACAATATCCAAAGAAAAAATGAAAAATGTAACTGGCGGATTAAACTTACCTTTTTAAATATTCACTAGAGAATTACTATGATCGAAAAACTTAATAAAGCCTTTAGTAAGCTTCCAGGTGTCGGTTCTAAAACCGCACAAAGGTTTATTTATCACCTCTTAGAGAGAGATAGGCTGGGAGGTCTAGAGCTTGCTGTAGCCTTAACAGAAACCATGGAAAATGTTAAAAACTGTGAAAAATGCAGAACTCTGACTGAAAAAACCGTGTGCGACATATGTTCAAATTATTCTCGTGATGACTCTCAACTATGCATTGTTGAAACGCCTTCAGACATTAACGTAATAGAGCAGAGTGGCGTCTATTCAGGGAAATACTTTGTTCTTAGTGGATACCTTTCACCTATCGATGGGATTGGCGCTGCAGAACTTGGTCTGGATGATCTTGAAGATCTACTCAGTATTAATAAAGTCAACGAAATAATTTTAGCAACTAATGCTACTATTGAGGGAGAAGTGACCGCTCACTACATTCATAACTTAGCCAAGAAATATCAAATCAAAACCACCAGAATAGCTCACGGTATCCCTCTTGGAGGGGAACTTGAATATACAGATATAAACACTATTGCTCATGCACTTTCTGGCCGAAAAGACTATGATTAAATAACAAATAAAGTCTTCAAATTATTTGTTATTAAGCATTGATTTTTTTTATATATTTAATATTAAGGCTGACTAAACTAAGCGTTAAATTATTGATAGATATTGTATAATGCTAAAGTTTTATCCGCCATATCACCTTTATGGAAAAAACATACAACCCAGAACTAATCGAAGCAAAATATCGTGATGTTTGGGAGCAAGGTGATCTCTTCTCTTCAAAATCAAATTCAAATAGTGAAAATGCGTACAGCATTGTCCTGCCTCCACCCAATGTAACAGGAAGTCTACATATGGGGCATGCTTTCCAGCACACTATCATGGATGTTTATACTCGTTACCATCGTAGTAAAGGTGATCAAACTTTATGGCAGCCGGGTACAGATCACGCTGGTATCGCAACCCAAATGGTTGTTGAAAGGCAGCTTAGTCGTGAAAATATTTCTCGCCATGACCTTGGCCGTGACCAATTTACTGAAAAAGTTTGGGACTGGAAACAAAAATCTGGAGGCACTATTACTACCCAAATGAGACGGCTTGGGGCTTCTGTTGACTGGGAAAGAGAACGCTTCACAATGGACAAGCAGCTTTCTAAAGCAGTTCAAAAGGTTTTTATAGATCTTTACAATGAAGATTTAATCTATCGAGGCAAAAGACTAGTTAACTGGGACCCTGTTCTTTTAACTGCAGTTTCTGACTTAGAAGTAATCAGCACAGAAGAGCAAGGATTTTTATGGCATATTAAATATCATGTTGCTGACTCTGATGAGATTTTAGTTGTTGCAACAACCAGACCCGAAACAATGCTTGGAGATAGTGCTGTAGCGGTTCATCCGGATGATTCTCGCTATCATCATCTAATTGGAAAAGTGATAAATTTACCTCTCTCTAATAGGCAAATCCCAATTATTGCAGATGACTATGTCGACATGGAGTTTGGAACAGGGTGTGTAAAAATTACCCCAGCGCATGATTTCAATGACTATGAAATTGGACAAAGACACAACCTTGAAATTATTAACATACTAACTGATGACGCTAAAATTAATGAAAATGCGCCGAAAGTATATCAAAACCTAGATCGTTTTGAGGCGCGCAAAATCATTGTTAATGACCTAGAAAATCAAAATTTAGTAGATAAAATTGATAGTCATACCCTTATGGTTCCTAGAGGAGACAGGACCAACAGTATTATTGAGCCCTACCTGACAGATCAATGGTTTGTTAAAGTACAACCTTTAGCAAAACCTGCAATTGATGCAGTTAAAAATGGAGATATTCGTTTTGTTCCTGAGAACTGGAGCAAAACCTATTTTAATTGGATGGAAAACATTGAAGATTGGTGTATTTCGCGTCAAATTTGGTGGGGACATCGAATACCAGCCTGGTATGACAAAAATGGAAAAATCTATGTAGCAAATAATCTCAAAGAGGCTCAAATGCAAGCTGGAAATGGGGTAGAGTTAATTCAAGATGAAGACGTTCTAGATACATGGTTCTCTTCAGCATTATGGCCTTTTTCAACCCTTGGTTGGCCAGAAAAGACACCTGAACTGTCTCGCTTTTATCCTACAAGTGTCTTAGTCACTGGATTTGATATTATATTTTTCTGGGTCGCTAGAATGATAATGTTTGGACTAAAGTTTGCTGGAGACGTTCCCTTTAAGGATATCTATATTACTGGCTTAATAAAAGATGGGCATGGTGAAAAAATGAGCAAATCTAAGGGTAATGTTCTAGACCCAATTGACCTAATAGACGGTATTAGCTTAGACGATCTTCTTGAAAAAAGAACGCAAGGTATGATGCAACCTAAGCTTGCTGAAAAAATAAAAAAACAAACCAAAAAAGAATTTTCTAATGGAATTCCAGCATTTGGAACAGATGCAGTAAGATTCACCTTTACAGCGTTGGCCTCTTTTGGGCGAGACATTAAGTTCGACTTAAAAAGAGTCGAAGGATACCGAAACTTCTGCAACAAACTTTGGAACGCCTCTCGATTTGTCTTGATGAATCTTGAATCTCAATCAGTTGACTTTAATGCAGAGTTATCAATTCCAGATAAGTGGATACTATCCAGACTTCAGCGCACTAAAATTGAAGTTGAGAAACATTTATCTGATTATCGACTCGACTTAATGAGTCAAACTCTTTATGAGTTTGTATGGCATGATTATTGCGACTGGTATTTAGAGCTTTCAAAGCCACTATTAGAAAATAAAAAAACTCAGCCAGGATGTGAAGCAACTCTATTTAAAGTTCTTTCCGAAACGCTAATACTTCTTCATCCGATCATCCCTTTCATTACTGAAGAGATTTTTGAACAGTGCCAAGGATTAATTAATAACTCTACAGAAAGGCTTATTTCTCAATCATTCCCAGAAACTGACTCATCGTTGATTGATTCAAAAGCTGAATCAGAGATAGTCTGGCTAAAAGAATTTATATTAGGCATCAGACAGATCAGAGGTGAAATGAATATAGCACCTGGTAAGCCGCTTCCTTGCTTTGTTCAAGACCTTAATAAGTTAGATAAAACTTACATTAAAAATAATGAGTCAATAATTTTTACGCTCGCAAAATTACAAAGTATTGAGTTACTATCAAAAGGTGATGAAGAGCCTGAGTCTGCAATTGCACTGGTTGGCAAAATGAAAATATTGATACCATTAGCAGGACTGATTGATAAAGATCAAGAAATATCAAGGCTCAATAAGGAAATTGAAAAATTAAATAAACTACAACAACAATTCTCAGGAAAGCTCAGTAACAAAAAATTTATTTCGGGTGCACCTGATGCAGTTGTTGAAAAAGAAAAAGCGAAGCTTTCTTTGGTTGAACAAGCGCTAGATGATCTAGAAGTCCAATTAAATAAAATATCTTCACTATGAAACTAATTAGTGTTGTTCAAAAAAACATAAAGAAAACACTTTTAATTTTGTAAGCGATATACAATGAATATCAATAATACTATGAATCAATATAAAGCCTTAAGTTTAATACTCTTGATGATGGCCTATAAGGTTAGTGCAGAATCGATTGTTTATATTACAGACGAAGTAGATATTCCTATTAGAACAAATAAAACCACCAAAAGTGAAATTATCCGTTTGATGCCTACAGGTAGTGAGCTTTCGATTTTACAGAGTACAGAAGATGGCTGGACACAGATTAAAATGGGTGACTCATTCGGCTGGATTCTGACCGCTTTTGTTTCTAGTAGCCCTCCAGCAAGAGATCAATTAAAAAAATTAACTCGTACATATAATGCCAATAAACTATTAATATCTAAATTAGCAAGCGAAAAAGAAGTTCTTGAAAATCAATTTTTATCTGCTAAAGAAGAAAATGCAGCTCTTTTAATTCAAAGTTCAAAATCACAGGCAGAAAAGGAGCATATTGAAGAGATTTATCAAGACGCACTCAAACTTGAACATGAAAATGAAAAGCTTATTCAGGAATCTTTACAGCTTAAAGCTGAGTTGCAATTAGCTGAAAATAATACACAGATTCAACGAGACTCAAGCTCTAGAAACTGGTTTATAGTTGGCGCTATTGTGTTATTCTTTGGCATGGTTATAGGCTTTATTCTGCCTGGCCTTTTTAACAGAAAACGTTACTAATACATTAGGAGTACTGTATGAAAGAATTAAAAAAGGCTCTCACTTTCGATGACATTTTATTAGTGCCTGCGCACTCCTCTATTCTCCCAAAAGAAGTCAACTTAACGTCTAAACTTACTAAAAAAATTACTTTAAATACACCTATTATTTCAGCTGCAATGGATACCGTTACTGAGGGCAAGCTTGCTATTGCAATTGCTCAAGAAGGTGGTATGGGTATTATTCATAAAAATATGTCTATTACTTCCCAAGCCAAAGAGGTAAGGAAGGTAAAACGCTTTGAATCTGGAATTATTAGAGACCCTATAAGTATTGAGCCTAGTGCTACCATAAAAGATGTTTTTGATTTACAGTCTCAACATGGTATATCAGCACTACCAGTTGTATCAAAAAATATTTTAGTTGGACTTATTACTAGTCGAGATGTTTTATTTGAAACTCGTCTTGATGAGCTCGTTGAAAACGTTATGACACCTCAAAAAAGTTTAATAACTGTTAGCGAAGGTGCTTCAATGGATACAGTTCGAAAACTTCTTCAAAAGCATCGAATAGAAAGAGTTTTAGTTACTGATAAAAGCTTTAAGTTAGGTGGCATGATTACGGTAAGCGATATTAAGAAGACTAGTGACTTCCCTAAAGCAGCAAAAGATGATCAAGAACGATTAATTGTTGGAGCTGCTGTTGGTGTTGGAAAAGGAACCACAGAGAGAATACGTGCACTTGTTAAGGCCGGTGTAGATGTAGTAGTAATCGATACTGCTCATGGTCACTCACAAGGCGTTATTGACCGAGTCAAAAAAACCAAAAAAGACTTCCCTAATCTTGAAATTATTGCAGGAAATATTGCAACCGCTCAGGCTGCACTAGATCTTGCTAAGGCTGGTGCTGACTGCGTTAAAGTCGGAATTGGTCCAGGAAGTATTTGTACCACTCGAATTGTAGCTGGTGTTGGTGTTCCTCAGTTTAGCGCAATTTCCGACGTTGCAGATGCACTTAAAGACACAAACATTACTGTTATCGCAGATGGGGGTATCCGTTTTTCTGGCGACGCTTCAAAAGCCTTCGCTGCCGGTGCTCATAGTGTAATGATTGGTTCAATGCTTGCTGGAACTGAAGAGTCACCCGGCGAAATCGAACTCTTCCAAGGAAGATCCTATAAGGCCTATAGAGGTATGGGATCATTAGGCGCAATGGGTCAAGCACATGGCTCATCCGATCGATACTTTCAAGCTGAACTAGCAGCAGAAAAACTCGTCCCAGAAGGTATAGAGGGAAGAGTACCTTTTAAGGGCTCTATTAGACCTATTATTCACCAAATTGTTGGTGGAATTCGCTCCTCAATGGGCTATACGGGCTGCAAGGACTTAAAGGCAATGCGAACTAAAGCAGAATTTGTTCAGGTTACAGCTGCAGGAATGACCGAATCTCATGTTCATGATGTAGCAATCACTAAGGAAGCACCAAACTATCATCAATAGAAGTTTTTAGGTGTCGTCTGAAGTTTTAAATATAGAAGGATTCTTTTTGTAGCCTGGCTTAGCAAGAATTTCTAAATAAAATGACTTCAGGTTTTCCGCCTCAGCTTCGCTAATACATTTACTTATTTCTGAAGCTAGAATAATCTCAGCTTTAGCTTCTGTAGGGCCAAATTTACAATCAAAATCCCAATAATCAACACCATCAGGTAGTGATTTTCTTTTCTCTCTTTTTAGGTACTTTTTAACATCACGTCTTACAGCCTCTATAAGTCTTGCTGGCTTAATTTTTGGATGGGTTAATTGAAATGTTTTTTTCATTATTTTTATCTTTTATTCCTTAAAAAGAGATGTATTTTAATTAAACTAAATTTAAATAGCTTAAAAATTAAATTACTTTGACAACGCAATATATTCCTTTGACATTTTTCTTAGTCATATAGTCGCTTTTTCTAATTTCTAAAATTTTCCATATATTGGTAGACTCTAAATTCTTAATTTTTGAGTCAAAGCCATATGAATCATAAACGCCTTCGTTGACAGTAAAACAAATTATTCCACCAGATTTAACAATCCGAGCCAACTCACCAAGACGATCAGAGCCAACATGTCCATGAGTAAAAACACCAACACAAAGAGCTGCATCATAACTTTTAGATTTAAATGGCAGGGATTCATTTAAGTTTCCTAAAAAAAGATTTTGATAACCTCTTCCATAAGCAATATCAATCATTTCCTGAGAAATATCAATACCATCAAAATTTATAAATCCACTCTTTTTAAGTTCTTGTCCAACTAAACCTGTTCCACAACCAACGTCTACTATTTTTAACTTCTTATCCTTAACGAATTCTTGAAAAATTTGAACAGCTGTAGGCTGTGAAACTGTCCCCAATAAATCGTCATTATCTTTATCATACAGTGCAGCCCATTTCTGATAAACGGTTATTAACTCACCCTCATTTTTTCTCTGAGATAGATCCAAGTTGTCATAGAATTTCAATCCTTTTTGATTTGTACTCATCTTCTTTTTTAATTTAGCTTTCCATAAAAAGTCATTCTAGCTGACTCTGATAATTGAATCCCAGGCGCTGAATTATATGCCAAGACTGATAGAATTCTGACTCTATTGCCTTTTGTTGGGGTTACTCTGTGAACTGCGTTACGACCTCGAAATAACACAAGAGAGCCAGAATCCATAGAAAGAATATTTGGAGAAAATTTATCATCTAAAAGATCACTCACACCTTCGTAATTCATAACATTATTATCGGAGTCTCTAAAATCACGAATATATTCAAAAGAACCCCCTTCAATCGGTTTTTGTATTAACAAAGTAATGGCAAAAGAAGAATTATCAAAATGCCAACCCAGCTCTTGTCCTTCATTAGCATAATGTATATTTATCGAAGATAAATTATCGTCATATTTATAAAGTGCCTTCTCATCAAGAACTGAACAAAGAAAGTCTTTAAACTCCTCTGAATCATAAAGAGTTCTTAATGGTGAGTGAATAGGTACTTGATTATCGGTAATACAGCCCTTCGAAGAAACCACTGTTCTATTGCGTGCATGATTTAATGAGAGCGATTCATCAGAAGGCTCTAAATAAACATTATGGTTATTGGTACAGTAATATGCAAGGTGTTCTTGATCTTTTGCCTCACTTAATATCGAATCAATAGCGCTAGAGTGAAGAAAATCTTTGAGAACTAAAACACCCTCTAAATCAAGAATTTCTTTGCACTTTGACCTATAACTTTCATTTTCGATTGGATGCTTTAAATCATCAATCACACTAGACAATTTAATTGAAATTTTATTTGTACTATTAGCCATGACAAAGTTAATTATATACATTTAAAAAAATCATATTTTTAATGCGCTTAACAAGATCATCATAGATAATAAACTAATTAATTAAAAAATAGTTATGATTCATTTTGGAAATATTTCTCAAAAACAATTTCTTCAAGAGTACTGGCAAAAAAAACCACTTCTAATAAAGAATGCTCTACCAAATTTCATCTGCCCATTATCTCCAGAAGAGCTTGCTGGATTGTCTTGTGAAGAAGAATTTGAATCTAGACTTGTTACTGGATCAACAAATAACAATATATGGAAGATCACGAATGGACCTTTTGATGAAACTACATTTTCTGAGTTACCAAAAAAAGAGTGGACTCTTCTAGTACAAGGTGTTGACCGTTATATTGAAGATATCTATCAGCTAGTCAACGAATTTGATTTTATCCCTCGATGG
>ERZ767285.328-NODE-328-length-17813-cov-2.709912_pt1 | contig 17813 bp, 14 predicted proteins | sample MGYA00374953_ERZ767285 | MGnify/ENA primary metagenome ERZ767285 (study PRJEB28947, sample SAMN06267186) | marine metagenome | isolation source: Columbia River Estuary | place: USA:Columbia River Estuary, USA | collected 2013-07-23 ...
CTCTTAATCTAAAAAAAAATCTATAAAAAAAAACCTAGATAAGGTTATCTAGGTTTTAATTTCACAACAATTTTTTCCTTAGTTTATATTTTAATAGAGGTAAAAAATATCTAACACTAAAAGAAAACAATTATAATGTAAATGTATTTATTAATTAGAGTTTATACAATACCCATAATTAATGAATTTTTTATATCCCTATATATAGGGATATAATTATTATAATTATTGTGATGTTTATGGATCTCTTAATGTATATTGCTTAATATGTTACAAGTAAACAATTTATCCATAAAGTTTTTGTCTCATAAAAATGAAATTGAAGTTGTAAAAAACATTTCTTTTGATTTAGGTGTTAATAAAATTTTAGGTATTGTAGGAGAATCTGGAAGTGGAAAATCAGTGACATCTCTTGCAATTCTTGGCCTATTATCTGAAAATGCAATTTTAGATGGAGAAATTTTTTTTAAAGAAAAAAACCTTCTTACAATATCTGATAAAGAGTTTGAAATAATTAGAGGGAAAAAGATTGGAATGATTTTTCAAGAACCTATGAGTTCTTTAAACCCCACAATAACTTGTGGAAAACAAGTTTATGAAGTTTTAAAACAACATACAGAGTTAAAGAAAAAAGAAATTTTTAAAGAGGTAATTACTCTCTTTGAAAAAGTAAAATTGCCAATACCTCATAGAATTTTTAAGGCTTATCCTCATCAGTTAAGTGGAGGTCAGAAGCAACGTGTAATGATTGCTATGGCTATTGCTTGTAAGCCAGATTTATTAATTGCTGATGAACCTACTACGGCTTTAGATGTTTCAGTTCAAAAAGAAATCATCGAGCTTCTAAAGGAATTACAAGCCGAAAATCAAATGAGTATCCTTTTTATCTCACATGATTTACCATTAGTTTCTGAAATTGCAGACGATGTAATTGTCATATACGAGGGGGTAATTATTGAACAAGGGAAAACCAAAGATGTTTTTAGAACTCCCCAAAAACAATATACTAAAGGACTTATTAATTCTAAACCTAGTCTTTCGGAAAGATTCAAAAAACTTCCTACAGTTAATGACTTTATAAAAAAAAATACTTTTCCAGAGATATATACCAAATTAGAAAGAGATCAATTTCATCAAAAACTTTATAGTTCTGAACCTTTACTGGAAGTAGTGAATCTGAAAAAATATTTTGATAGTCAGAAAGGGTTCTCTAAAAACCCTACTATTAAAGCAGTTGACGATGTATCTTTTAAGTTATATGAAGGAGAAACATTAGGTTTAGTTGGAGAATCTGGTAGTGGAAAGACCACATTAGGAAGATCAATTTTACATTTAGAAGAAATCACTTCTGGTAAAATATTTTATAAGGGGAAAGATATTACAGTGCTTTCTAATACAGAGTTGGTGAATTTAAGAAAGGAAATCCAAATTATTTTTCAAGACCCATTTTCCTCATTAAACCCAAGAATATCTATTGGAAATGCAATTTTAGAACCCATGAAAGTTCATAAAATTTTACCGACACACAATGATCGGAAATTATATGTACTAGACCTTTTAAAAAAAGTTGGTTTGAAAGAAGATCACTTTAATCGGTATCCACATGAATTTTCGGGAGGTCAAAGACAAAGAATAGGAATTGCCAGAGCCATTGCATTAAGACCAAAATTAATTATCTGTGATGAGTCGGTTTCTGCTCTAGATGTATCTGTTCAAGCACAAGTTCTCAATCTCCTTAATGAATTAAAAAAAGTATTTAGTTTCTCTTATATTTTTATTTCTCATGACTTGTCTGTAGTTAAGTTTATGTCAGATCAATTGATTGTCATGAATCAGGGTAAAATTGAAGAAATTAATGATTCAGATAAGATATACAGCGCTCCAAAATCTAACTATACAAAGAATTTAATTGCTTCTATTCCTAAAGGGATTTAAACTGTTTCTCTTTTACCAATTACTCAATTAATGGTATATTGCACTATTAAAAAATGCAAAAAAGAACATGAAAATTATAGTCCCTATGGCCGGAATTGGCTCTCGTTTAAGACCTCACACGTTAACAATTCCTAAACCCTTAACAGTAATTGCAGGAAAACCAATTGTACAAAGATTAGTGGAAGATATCACTTCCGTTGTGAATCAACCTATAGATGAAATAGCTTTTATTATTGGCCCATCCTCAAAAGGGTTTCCCGCAAATACAAAAGATAAATTATTAAAGATAGCCAAAGAATTAGGAGCCAAAGGCTCTGTTTACGTCCAAGAAGAAGCTTTGGGTACTGCTCATGCAATTTTTTGTGCTAAAGAATCTCTTTCAGGCCCATGTGTTGTTGCATTTGCAGATACGCTTTTTAAAGCAGATTTCACTTTAGATGCTAATGCAGATGGTGCTATTTGGGTCAAGCAAGTAGAAGACCCTAGTGCTTTTGGAGTTGTAAAATTAAATGATGGCTATATTACTGATTTTGTTGAAAAACCTATAGAATTTGTATCTGATTTAGCTATAATAGGGATTTATTACTTTAAGGATGGTGATAAGCTCTCACAAGAAATAAAATACTTAATAGATAATGATATTAGACCTTCCGGGGAGTTTCAACTTACCGAAGTTCTAGAAACTTTAAAACAAGAAGGTGCTAAATTTTTACCTGGAAAAGTTGATGTTTGGATGGATTGTGGAAAAAAAGATCCAACCCTAGACACCAATAAAAAAATATTAGGTTTTGATTTTGAAAAAGGACTGAATTTAGTTGCTGATTCTGTAGTATTAGAAAACTCTAAAATTATACAGCCTTGTTATGTAGGAGAAAATGTTGTTTTAAAAAATACTACAATTGGCCCTTATGTCTCTATAGGTGAATCTAGTTCGGTAGAGGATTCTAAAATTTCGAACTCCTTAATACAAACCAATGTAACAATCTTAAACGCAACTCTAGAAAATGCTATGATTGGAAATCATGCAACATTTAATGGTAATTTCACCTCATTAAGTATAGGTGATTATTCAGAGTTGACTTAAAAAAAAGAAATGATTAAAAGGATAGTACTTTATGTCTTTTTTGGGCTTTTGTTCCATCCTTTTTTTTCTTATTCACAAGATAGTATTCCAAAGGTAAAAGATATTACAAAAGATATTACAGAGGATAAGTCTATTAAATTTCAAGAATACTTTTTCAAATCACTCTCAGAAAAGTCAATTAAAAATTATCAAATTGCAATTCAAAATTTAGAGGAGTGCAATGCCATTTTTCCAAACGACAAAGCCGTTTTTTTTGAACTTTCAAAAAATTACTTATTTTTAAATAGAACAACTGAAGCATTACAGTACATCAATAATGCATTACGTTTAGAGCCTTCAAATTTTTGGATGTTAAAGCACTTGGTAGCCATTCAAAAAAAAGATAAAAATTATCAAGAGGCAATAAAGACGCAACTAACAATAGTTAAGGATAAACCTAAACAGCGCTCTGAATTGATTTTTTTATACTACCTAAATGATGAATTTATGAAAGCATTGTCCTTGATTGATGTTTTTGAAAAAGAATATGGCTTAACAACAAGTTTAATACAGTTAAAGGATAAGTTGTTGTTGAGAAATAAACCTCAAACTAAAGTCTCAAATAGCGACAGTTTACCCAAACTAATTTCAGATTTTGAGCTTAATCCTCCTTCTTTTAACACATTGAAAAAAATATTAATGTTGGCATTTAAGGAAAATATACCAACATATTACATTTATAGTAGCTTAGCAATGGATCTTTTTCCAGCACAACCATTTTCTTACCTATCAAAAGGTAGGGCATTACAGTTACAAGGAAAGCACCAAGAAGCTATTGATATCCTAGAAATTGGAATAGATTTTATAATTGAAAACCCTTTATTGGAAGCCCAGTTCTATACTATTTTAGTAGATGTCTATACTAGTTTAAATAAAACCAGTAAAGCCCTAGAATACAAAATGAAACTTAAAAATGACAAAATATAATATGAGAATAATAAGCTGTTTACTTCTTTTTTTAATTGTATTTAGCTCTTGTAAAAGCAAAAGAAACTATGTTGAAGCAAACAGCGATGTATTAAAAAAAATATCAGCTAAAAAAATTATTAAAAAACATACCGCTCTTAATTTTGATGCTAAAACACTGGATGCTAAATTAAAAGTAGGCTATGCAGATTATAGAAATGATAAAAGAAATAAAATAAATTTCACAGTACATCTTCGTATACTAAAAGACTCTGTAATATGGATGAGAGGCTCTAAAATTATTAGTGCTTTTAGAGTGAAAATAACTCCAGAATCTTTTAGTTATTATTCACTAATTGATAAAAAGTATTTTGAGGGTGATTTCTCACTTTTAGAAAAAATATTAGGAACTAAAGTTACTTTCAATCAGGTTCAAGACTTATTGCTTGGCGAATCTGTTTTAGATTTAAAAAAGCAAAAATTTATATCTCAGGTGGATGATTTAGTTTATAAGTTAACTCCTAAAGAGCAACATGAATTGTATCGCATATTCTTTTTATTTGACCCAAACAATTTTACCTTAAAAAAACAATTGCTTAAGACCGACAAAAATAAAACAGTATTGGATATAGATTATAAAAGTTACCGTTTGATAGAAAAACAGTTAGTGCCCAAGAAAATTATGATTAACGTTTCACAGCCAGAATATTATACAACGATTACGATTGATTTTAAATCAGTAACTTTAAACAAACAAATTAGTACTCCTTATAAAATACCGTCTAGTTATAAACCGATCAAACTTTAATGTTTAAAAAGTATAAGTACATATCCCTTTTATTTCTTCTTTTTCTTACGATGTCTTCGTTTGCACAAAACAAATCTAGAAAGCAGTTAGAGCTCGACCGAAAAAGAATAAAAAATGAAATTAAAATGGTAAATAAGTTACTTTTTGCAGCAAAAAAAAGCGAACAAAATGCTCTTGAAGACCTTAAAGATTTGAATCATAAAATTGCTATTAGAGAACAATACATTTCGGCTATTAATTTAGAAGTTAAATCCCTATCGAATGATATCGCTATTTATGAAGATGATATAAAACAACTAGATAAAAAACTAATTAATTTAAAAGAAGATTATGCTGATATGATATACAAATCATACAAAAGCAAATCTCAGCAAAGCAATACTTTATTTTTATTTTCCTCTAAAAGTTTTTATCAAGCCTACAAAAGAGTGAAGTATATGAAACAGTATGCCTCTTTTAGGAAAAAACAAGGAGAAGAGGTATATATGCTAACTAATAAATTTTTACGTTTAAAAGACTCATTGTTAACCCAAAAGGAGTTAAAAGACACCTTATTGTCTAATGAAGAGGAACAAAAATCAAAGATTGAATATGAAAAGGATGATCAGAGAAAATTAATTTCTGAGCTACAAGCTCAAGAAAAAAAATACAAGAAAAAACTTCGAATAAAACAACAGCAGGAGAAGAAAATAGCCCAAATAATTGATAAAATAATTAAAGAAGCTATTGCTAAATCCAATGCAAAGAAAGGAGTGAAAAAGTCAAAAGGGTTCTCGCTAACACCAGAGGCTATGGCATTAGCAGTTAGATTTGAGCAAAACAAAGGAAAGCTTCCTTGGCCTGTTGAAAGTGGTCTTATTATAAGAAGGTTTGGTAAACAGCCTCACCCAGTTTATTCGGGAAACTTTATAAATAGTACTGGAATTCATATTGCTACTAAAAAAGGCTCTAACGCTAATGCTATTTTTAATGGAGAAATTTTAGCAATACAAACTCAATCTGAAGGAAAAAAATCGGTTTTAATTAGACATGGAAACTATATTTCTATATATAATAATTTAGAAAGTGTATATGTTAATGATGGGCAAAAAATAAAAACAGGACAGCCGTTAGGAAAAATTTTTACTGATAGAATTACGGGAAAAACTAAGCTAATTTTTGTATTGTCAAAAAACACCACTCGATTAAATCCCACTAGTTGGATTCTAAAAGTTAACTAGTTTATAAACAAAGCTTTTAATTCTGTAGCATCATTTGGCTCCATTTTTCCGGCTAAAACTAAACTCAATTGTTTTCTTCTTAAGGCGCCCTTAAAACGTTCTTTTTCTAGTTCCGTTTCAGGAGTTATTTGAGGGATTTCAACAGGTTTACCGGTTTCATCTACTGCGACAAAAGTATAAATTCCTTCATTTACTTTAGTCTTTAAGCCAGATTGTCTATCTTCAATCCAAACATCTACATATATTTCCATAGATGACTTAAATGCCCTTGAAACTTTTGCCTCAATAGTCACAACACTTCCCACGGGAACAGATTTCGAAAAGACAACCTGGTTTACTGAAGCTGTAACTACTATTCTTCTAGAGTGACGTCGAGCAGCAATACTACAAGCCCTATCCATTCTTGCCAATAATTCCCCTCCAAAAAGATTATCAAGGTAGTTTGTTTCTCCTGGTAACACAAGATCAGTGAGAATTGTCAAAGATTCACTCGGTTTTTTTGCTGTCATTTATAATTTTTTTACAAAGATATACAATCAAAAAGATTGATTGTAGTAGTCTGAAGAATATAGATTCTGAATTAATCGAATTTTTTAACTAGCAACCAAGCATCTTTAGAGTCAATTTTTCTTATGTCGGCAAGACTTTTAAAGGCATCAGATTTTTTGTAAAAAGAAGCATAAGCAACTTGTGTTAACCCCCATTTATTAGTTCCTAAAACAGTAGCATTAAATCCTTTTGAGTTAAGTTGATTTACTTTTTTGTGAGCATTTTCTACAAATTGAAACGCCCCAGCAATAACATGAAAAGATTTTGGAACTTCTTTATTTACATTTAATTCTATTGTTGCTAAAGGATTTTCAATAACAAATGTTGCCGTTTGAATTTTTTCCTCTATTTTTTTTTGGTCTTTAGCAAAGTTTAATTGTTCTTGTTTATTTTCATAACCTGTCCAACCAACATAGGAAAGTGATAGTAAAACTGCAGCTGTGGCAGCATACTTTAGAAACAGAGGTGCTTTTCTTCGAGTCTTTTGGGTAGAAATAAGAGGAATAACTTTTTGTGCTGATCTTACAACTACAGGTGATTCTGTAGGTGTTAGCCCAAAGGAGGACTTTAAGTAGTTTGTATTACTCGTGGGTTTAAAAATTAATTGATTTTTTTCATTCAGAGAAAAGGAACCAATATTTTTAATGTGGAGAGAAGTTGTCTTAATTAATTTATTCCACTGAGAAACAGTGACTTTAATCTTAGCCGTTGCTTGGTCAAAAGAAATATTTTCTGATGAGGCAATATAATTGGCTAATAAGCCGTCGTTATGAATGAGGTTAACGTTAAAACCTATCTGTTTTGTTGGTGGGTAAAAAGTGTTTGAGTCTTTGTGAATTTGGGCACTAATTTTATTAGTTACAAAACCGCCAAAGTTAGGGATGATAACACAATCATATCTGTACAATAAGTCTTTTATGTAATCTTCTATAACCATAGAAACAAATATAAAAAATTAAATAAAAGAAGCATAAAAAGCCTTCAATAATTATCAACAATATATTTGTATATTGAAAATAAAAAAATTGCACCTTGAATGAAGAAGAAATTCTAGCACTTTTGCGTTTGCAAAAGACTCCAATGATTGGAGATATTGTAGCAAAAAAACTGATTGCTCATGTTGGCTCAGCCACTGATATTTTTAAAGAGAAGAAACAGATACTTCAAAAAATTAATGGGATTGGTCAGCTTACGATTCAAAATTTATTTGATAGCTCTAATCAGCACTTTGCTGAGCTAGAATTTAAATATATAAAACAAAATAAGATTAAATATTCTTATTTTTTGGATAAAGACTACCCAATAAATTTAAAACATTGTATAGACGCTCCAATTTTATTTTTTCAAGATGGAACTATTGATTTTTCAAATGATAAAATTATTTCTATTGTAGGTACCAGGAGAATGACAAATTATGGTTCTAGTTTTTGTGAAAAACTCATTGATGAATTAGCAGATTATAATCCAATTATTGTAAGTGGTTTTGCTTATGGAATTGATATTTGTGCCCACAAAAGAGCCATAAAAAACAACTTGCAAACTATTGCTGTTCTAGCTCATGGTCTAGAAATTATGTATCCCAAAGCTCATAAAAGATATATCCATAGTGTAAATAAGTACGGGGGTTTTTTAACAGAATTTTTTCACAATGCCCCTCCTCAACGAGAAAATTTTTTAAAAAGGAATAGAATTGTTGCAGGATTGTCAGCAGCAACAATAGTCGTAGAATCTGCATCAAAAGGAGGTTCTCTAGTGACAGCAGATATTGCAAATTCATACGATAGAGATGTATTTGCAGTGCCAGGAAGAATCAATGATATTATGAGTCAAGGGTGTAATGACTTAATTTATAGAAATAAAGCACATTTACTCCAATCTTCTGAAGATATTGTAAAAATGCTTAATTGGGATATATCAAAAGCAATCCCTCCTAAACAAACAAGATTATTTTTAGATCTTACCAATGATGAACAGAAAATAGTTGATTTTTTAGAATTAAAAGAGCAAGCAGTAATTGATGCAATTGCACTAGAAACTCAACTTCCTTTGAGTCAATTAGTCACAATATTATTGCAACTAGAGTTCAAAAATATTGTAAAACCTTTTCCTGGAAAGATATTTAAATTGAGCTAATTAAAAAGATTATGCATTACATTTGAGTGTAATTTGTATCAAATGGCACTAGAAAAAAAGTTAATGTCTAAAAAAAAACCAACATTTCCTATCAATAAAATGTTGGATGAATATCTAAAGAAGTATAATAGAAACTTAAAAATATCAATTTTTTATGACGATTTGCTCCGTTTTCAAGGGTCAGTCATAGTTTATGATAAGAATGAAAAAGATACTTTATGGGTTAGGACATATTATTCAGAATATGATAGAGAAGAAATTGATGCTAGTTTAAAAAAAATATACACGATACTCCATTCAGATGGAGGAAACGAAACTATCCCGTTTTTAAATGTAGACGCTATTGATTATTGTACGTTTGGAAATTCAAAACCTTTTCGAATAAAAATTAGAAATGTTTTAAATGATAATTACACCTATTTTTATGTTAAAAAAGCTGATGCTTCTAGAATATATGGTTTAGAATTAGAACATATACTGTCTCCACATAACCTAAATTTCTTAGTGTATAAAGACACTTTAATAGAAGAACATATTTCAGGAATTCCAGGTGATGATTTTATAAAAGAATTCCTCCCCAAATGCTCAGAGTCAGAGAAATCTCAAATTGCTAAAGAATTTGTGAAATTTAAAGAAAGATGTTTGGTTCGTTTGCTCGGAGATATGCGTTCTTATAATTATGTAATTATACCAACTCATGATTTTGATAAAATTATATATAAAATCAGAGCTATTGATTTTGATCAACAATCTTTTGAAGGAAATTTAAAAGTTTATGATTTACAATTTTTAAAAGAAAACTTTAAAATTGTTGATATGGTAAACAAAAAATTAGATAAGAATTCAATTACTCAATATAAGTTAGAAGAGCGCTCTTATATGGCAAAAAGAATAATTTCTTCTCCTAGAAGAGCAACTAGTTTAATTAGGTGCATGAAAAGTGACACAATTTCTTTCCCCAATAATGTTCAACTTTTAAAGAAACATTTGATTAAATATGTGGGAGATGTTAAGTTCAAAGAATGTAATAATATGGGTGATATTTTAGAAACAATACTAATTTTTGTAAAACGTAATTACCAAGATGTATTGACCAAGTAATTAACTTCCTTTTTTAACCCTTAAAGTTTCTATTAAAACAGTAGAAATAATTAACAGTCCTCCCCAAACAGTATTTATTTCTGGAATCTCACCAACAACAAAGAAAGCTATTACAATTCCGAATATAGGCTGAATACTACTAATAATAGTTGCTGTTGTTGTTGAAAAAAACTTGAGTGAATGTACCATTAAGCTGTGTCCGATAGCAGTTGTTAGTATTGCTAGTACTAATAAATACGGAAATTGAGATTGAAAATTAGAGACATCCATAAAAAATAATACAGGAATCAAAACAATCGTAATTACAGAGGTTTGATATAACATAAGCATACTCCCATGATAGTGGTTTACATGTTGTTTTAAAATTAAGAGTCTAATTGAATAGCAGAGTGCAGAAAATAAACCAAACAAAATTCCTTTTACATTTGAGCTCTCAAGATTAAATTCTGGAGCCAAAATAAAAACTCCAATTAACACAACTCCTCCCAAAACAATATGTATGGGAATTATTTTTGATTTAAAGAACAAAGGTTCAAGTAGTGCAGTTATGATTGGAAATGTATAAAGAGATAGCATGCCTAAAGCTACATTTGATAATTTTAAGGCATAGAAATAGGTAACCCAATGAAAAGCCATAAAGAGCGAGCTAGTTATTAGCGGAAGATGATGTTTAAAGTTGGGTACTTTAATACTTATTTTTTTATACTTACAAAATCCATATAAGAAAATCATTGCAAAAGCAGAGCGAAACCATATAATGACTTCAGAGGGCATTGCAATATACTTGCCTAATACACCAGAGGTACTTATGAAAAGAGTTGCTAAAATTAAATTAGACAGATTTTTAAAATAACTATTTTCCATTTTTTAAATGATGGGTTACAGTGAAAAAGGGTAATTAAAAATCACCTAAAACTTTTTGAAGTCTTTTAAGGGCAACTTCTACAGAATCAATTTTTATAAAAGTAATCAATAATCGCAAACCTATTTTTGTTTGCTTTTCTTTAATTACACATGTTGTGGCGTTTTGTTGAACATATTTTAATACTGTTGTAAATGCCTTAGTTTGATAAAATTCACTTTGTTGGTTCGATATAAAATACCCAATCATTCTCTTTTGCTTAAGTACTACCTTTTCTAAGCCTAATTGTTTTGCAAACCATTTTAAACGAACACTATCTAATAAATCGATAGCCTGAAATGGTAATTCGCCAAAACGATCTATTAATCGTTGTTCATATTGAAGTAATTCTTCATCAGTTTCTAGAGTGGATAATTCATTGTAAAGATTCAGTCGCTCAGTAATCGAATTGATATAATTATCAGGAAATAAAATTTCAAAATCAGTGTCTATTTGAACTTCTTTTATAAATTCTTTAGGTTTATTTTCTTCAGTATTATAGAGTTCTTTAAATTCATTCTCTTTTAATTCTTCAATGGCCTCACTCAATATTTTTTGATAAGTATCAAATCCAATGTCATTAATAAAACCACTTTGTTCCCCACCCAGTAAATCTCCTGCTCCTCGAATTTCTAAATCTTTCATCGCAATATTTAAGCCACTTCCTAGATCAGAAAATAGCTCTAAAGCTTCAATTCTTTTTCTGGCATCATCAGTCATCATATGGTAAGGTGGAGTAATGAAATAACAAAAAGCTTTTTTATTGGATCTTCCAACTCTACCTCTCATTTGATGTAAATCTGACAGACCGAAATTATTAGCGTTGTTTATAAAAATAGTATTTGCATTGGGAACGTCCAATCCACTTTCTACGATTGTAGTAGAAACTAATACATCAAATTCGTTATTCATAAACCCTAACATTAGGCTTTCCAGTTTTTTACCATCCATTTGTCCATGACCAACTCCAATATTAGCATTAGGAATTAAACGTTGTAGAAGACCAGCAACTTCTTTTATATTTTCAATTCTATTATGAATAAAAAAGACTTGTCCACCTCTAGAAATTTCATAAGTAATTGCATCACGAATTATTTCCTCATTGAAACGAATAACTTGGGTGTCTATGGGATGTCTATTGGGTGGAGGTGTTGAAATTACTGACAAGTCTCGAGCAGCCATCAAACTAAATTGTAATGTTCTTGGTATGGGGGTTGCAGTCAAGGTAAGGGTGTCTACATTTTCTTTTATGGTTTTTAATTTATCTTTTACAGCAACTCCAAATTTCTGTTCCTCATCTATGATGAGTAATCCTAAATCTTTAAATTTAATTTTTTTGTTAGTTAGTTGATGCGTTCCGATGATAATATCGATACTTCCGTCATTAACACCCTCTATGGCTTCGTTTCTTTGTTTGGTAGTTCTAAATCGATTTAAATAATCTATTCTAACAGGAAAATTTTCTAATCGTTTTGTAAATGTTTTATAATGTTGAAAAGCTAAAATTGTGGTTGGAACTAAAATAGCTACCTGCTTTCCATTATCAACTGCTTTAAATGCCGCTCTAATGGCAATTTCTGTTTTTCCGAATCCTACATCTCCACAGACCAATCGATCCATGGGTTGTTCTTTCTCCATGTCCGCTTTAACATCTTGAGTAGCTGTATATTGATCTGGAGTGTCTTCATAAATAAAACTGGCTTCAAGTTCATGCTGTATATGAGTATCTGGCCCAAAAGCTAATCCTTTCCGCATTCTTCTTTTCGCATATAATTTGATTAAATTATATGCGATTTCTTTCACTCTTTTTTTAGTCTTTTGTTTTATTTTTTTCCAGGCACCTGATCCTAATTTATATATTTTTGGTGCTTTTCCATCTTTTCCATTGAATTTAGAAATTTTATGTAAAGAGTGAATGCTAACATATAAAATATCACGATCACCATAAATTAGTTTAATAGCTTCTTGATTTTTTCCTTCTACATCAATTTTTTGAAGCCCACCAAATTTTCCAATTCCATGATCGATATGTGTTACATAATCTCCAATATCAAGATTATTCAACTCTTTTAATGTGATGGATTGTTTTTTTGCATAGCCATTTTTTAAACGAAATTTATGATAACGTTCAAAAATTTGATGATCTGTATAACAAACAATTTTTTCTTCTAAATCGATAAACCCTTGATATAGTGGGAATACAATGGTTTGATAATGAACTTCTTTTTTGGTATCTTCAAAAATATCGTGAAATCGCTGAGCTTGTTGTTCATTAGCACAGAAAATATAATTGGTAAATCCTTTGGTATGATATTCGTTTAAATTTTCAATTAACAAATCAAATTGTTTATTAAATGAGGGTTGTGCTTTTGTAATAAAATCAATTATTGGGTTTTCTCCAGAAGTATAGGTTTCAAAACTAGCTACTGTAAAATCAGAGAGTTGGTTTTGAATAAAACTACCATTACAAAATAAATCAATTGGTTTGGCATGATTTAATTCTTTGGATAATTCACTAAATACACTTTCGGCCCTGCCAAATAATTTATCTAATTTGCCAATCAATAAATCGCTGTTTTTTATGAAAACAACTGTATTAGAAGTGATGTATTGCAGAAAACTTTCTCGTTTCTCTTGAAGTGTTTTATTCTCAACATTAGACATAATACTCGCTTTTCGCAGCTTTTCTTTAGAAAGTTGCGTTTCTACATCAAAAGTTCTAATACTGTCTATCTCGTCTCCAAAAAATTCAATTCGAAATGGCTCATCATTTGAGAATGAGAAAACATCAATGATTCCGCCACGAACTGAAAAATCTCCTGGCTCTGTTACAAAATCAACACGATTAAAGTTATATTCAAATAATATTTCATTTACAAAATCTAAAGAAACACTTTCTGATACAGATAATTTAAGGGTGTTTCTTTCCAAATCTTTTTTAGTCACTACTTTTTCAAATAATGCTTCAGGATAGGTGACAATTATGGCAGGTTTTTTTCGAGAATTGATTCGGTTTAAGACCTCTGATCGCATTAAAACATTAGCATTGTCAGTTTCTTCTATCTGATAAGGTCTTCGGTAAGATCCAGGGTAAAATAAAACTCTTTTTTGAGTTAATAACTGCTCTAAATCATTAAGATGGTAGGCTGCTTCTTCTTTATCATTAAATACTAGCAGGTAGCTTTTATCATCTTTTTTAAAAGTTTCTGATATCACAAAAGACATTGATGAGCCAACTAAATTCGTAATTTGAATTTGGTTTTTGTCTTGTTGTATTTGCTTTAAAACCTGTTTTACTTTAACAGATTCTTGATACCGATTAACAATTTCTTGTTTGCTCAAGGATTTGTAATTTTTTCAAAGATAAATGCTTAAATATTAATTTGAAATGATAAACCTATATTTGTATTAATATTTATATATTTTTACAAGGAAACAGTTATGAAAAAATATTTAGTTTTAATTCTTTTAATTTCATTTGCAACCAACGCTCAAAATAACGAGAATAAATGGGTAGTTGGAGTAAGTGGTTCTTTAGTTCGCTTTAGTAATGTAAATAGAGTAAAAGATTGGCATAATTTTCAAGCACCTAAAATAAATGTTGCTAGATATTTATTTTCTGGACTTACTGTAGATGCAGGATTTACTTTAAATGCCATTGATATACATCCATTTGTAACTAATGAATTTAGTTACAATTCATTTGATGGAAATTTACGATATGATTTTAATTTATCAAATAATCACTTAGTTCCATATTTAACTGTTGGAGCGAGTATAGTTGGCCCACCTAGCACAATTCAAAATTCAAAGTCATCAGGTGTTTTAAATGTTGGTTTAGGGGGAACTTTCTGGGTTTCTAGTCATTGGGGTTTAAATACACAGATCTCATATAAACATTCGTCCGAGAAGATTTATAGTATGACAGCTCATAAACAATTAACCGTTGGAGTGGTCTATAGTTTAAAGGCTAGAACACGAGTTATAAAAAGTTTTTGGAATAGGCGTTGGTAGTTCGTTAAGCTATCTATGTTAATATAGTGTATAACGAATCCCAGCAAACGCTCTAATTCCTTGGTTAGAGGTATACACATAACTTGGGTCAAAAGCTCTTTCGGGATTTAGTTCTGTATCTATGCCAATGTCAAATGGATTATCTGAACTATTAATGCTATTTGCTGCTGGTTTAAAATTCAGTAGATTTTTAACCCCACCATAAATTTCCCAATTGTTTTTAAAATTCTTGGTCATTTGAATATTTTGAATACTAAACCAAGGGGAATATTCATCTCTTGGGTCATTTTCACCTAATAAAGGTAAGCGCATTGGCCCATAAATGTTTCCGGTATAATCTATGCTCAAATTAGTATTAAATTTATATGAAATAGACCAAACTCCACTGAAGCCCTCAGTTAATAATTGCGTTTTTTTAATGTTGTTTTCTGTTACAGAAACTTCCATTAGGGTAGCTCCTGTATTTATTGTTAGCCCATTAGTGAATAAAATATTAGAATTTAAAGAAACTCCTTTAGAGACCGAAAACCCTTCTAAATTCGCATAAATAATTTTATTTGGGTTAGTTTCATAATCAGGTAAAATTCTATTATTAAAATAGGTATAAAAACCACTCGCATCTAAAGTAATAAACGAGTTTTCAGTATTTATTTTCTTTACATAATTAACATTTACATTCCAGGAGGTTTCTGGTTGTAATTCTCCATCAAACTCTACTGTTCTTGCACCAGTTAATGCTGCATGGTCCTCTGTAAAAACGTTTGCTACTCTAAATCCATTACCAGCACTTAGTCTTAAGATGTTAGAATTATCTCTAGAGTTCCATTTTAAATTTACTCTAGGAGAAAAGATATTTCCATGAATACTATTGTTATCCCATCGAATCCCTAAAAGTATTTTTTTTTGATTACTCAACTGTATTTCATCTTGAATAAAAACTCCGGGTAAATGTATTATTGATGGATTATTATCAACACCATTATCATTTAAAGTTGCAAATGTATTATCATCATAAAATGTATAACGATAAGCTAATCCAAATAATAAATTGTGTTTTTTGCCGAGTTCTTTATTGTAAACTAATTGACCAAAACCAATCAATTGTTCAGCATTATATGAGGTTTCTCCATAAAATGAATCTTGATAATGTCCGTTTGCACTAAATTGGAAACGAATATTTTCGAATGTTGGTAATTCGTAAGTTCCAAAAGTTTCCCATCTATTAGTATAAATACTTTCTCCATAGATTTGGTTTCCCCCTCTGAATTCTTTTTCCCAGTTCATTTCTCCTCCCCAACGATCTTCATATACATAGCGTCCAGCAATAGTAAATAGTTTATTGTTTTTTCTTTCAATATTAATTTTATTAAAAATTGATATTCTGTTTTGTAAGGTCATATCGGTAAAATTGTCATTGTTATTATCAATTCTATTTTGGAAATTGAAATAATTTACACCTAATAGTGCTTGTGCTTTTTCGGATACATCATATCGAAGCCCAATATCTAAGTTGAATTCTCCCCATGAACTTAAAAATGTATCCGTTGATAATAATTGTGCACTTGTCGGTTTTTTAGTAATCACATTTAATATGCCTCCAACTGCTTCAGAACCATATAAGGTTGATGCTGGCCCTTTAACAATTTCCACTCTCTCTATTAATGCTTGTGGAATTCCGGTTAAACCATAAACAGTAGATAGACCACTAACTATGGGCATGCCGTCAATTAAAACAAAAGCATAAGGACCCTCTAAACCATTGATATGAATGTCACCTGTATTACAAATATTACAATTTAACTGAGGACGAACTCCGTTAACATTTTGTAAAGATTCGAAGATAGACGGTGTAGGATTTTTTCTAAAGAAAGTTTCGCTATATACGTCTACAGGAACTGGACTATTTGATTTTGAAACAGGTCTTAAGGTTCCGGAGATGACTACTTCTTCCAGAGAATTATCTGATTCTAATGAAAAATCACGAATGATTTGAGTATTCTTAAACGATATGTTAATTGATTTTGTTTTATAGCCTACGCTACTTATAATTATAGTGTAAGTTCCGTTAGGTATATTTTTAATGTTATAAAAACCATGATTGTCTGAGGCTGTGCCTAGTTTATTATTTTTAAAATATATATTAACATAGGGTAAAACTTCACCATCACTGAATATTTTACCGGATAAGGTATTATTTTGAGCGTGTGCATATGATGATAAAAATAAACAAAGTATTAGAATACTTTTAACAGAGGAGTTCATAGTTAAGAATTCAATTTTTTTGTAAAAGTAAATAATTTTTTAGATAAGACTAAAATTTTTTTATAAAAAAATAAAAAATGTATCTTTGACCTCAATATTATTTAATTTTATGTTTTCACTTTCTGAAGAGAATTATTTAAAATCGATCTATCATCTAGAGACCATTCATGGAAAAGGAATTAGCACAAATTCAATTGCCAAAAAACTAGATACAAAGGCTTCCTCTGTTACAGATATGATTAAGAAACTTGCCGAAAAAAAGGTGTTAGTTTATAAAAAATATCAAGGAGTTTCTTTAACAGTGCTAGGCAGAAAAGAAGCCACAAATATTGTCAGAAAACATCGTTTGTGGGAAGTATTCTTAGTAGACAAACTAAATTTTTCTTGGGATGAAGTTCATGATGTAGCCGAACAATTAGAGCATATTAAATCTCCAAAACTTATTGATGAGTTAGATGTTTTTCTAGGGTTTCCTAAAATGGATCCACACGGTGATCCAATACCAGATAAAGAAGGTAATTTTCAGAAAATAGAAAAAAGACTGCTATCAACTTTAGAGGAAAATAAAACAGGAATTTGTGTTGGTGTTAACGATTCTTCATCAGACTTTTTAAAATACTTAGATAAAAATAATATTTCAAGTGCAAAGGTTTTATTATCAAATAAATTTATGGTTAATAAATGCTTAAGTAAGGATAAGTGTTTAAACTTTTTAAAAGAATGATCTCATATCAAAAGTCCAATTCTAAATTTGAATGTACACATTAAAGCAGAAAGTTTGACTTTATTCTAAGAGTTAGTACCGTAATAACATTATGACCGCTGTAAAACTTACCAAGATTGGCAATTCAAAAGGTGTTC
>ERZ767285.331-NODE-331-length-17669-cov-4.386539_pt1 | contig 17669 bp, 4 predicted proteins | sample MGYA00374953_ERZ767285 | MGnify/ENA primary metagenome ERZ767285 (study PRJEB28947, sample SAMN06267186) | marine metagenome | isolation source: Columbia River Estuary | place: USA:Columbia River Estuary, USA | collected 2013-07-23 ...
TTTGTGACGAATATTTTTCTAGCGATAGCCGCATTCGTATTGTTGGGCAGTCGTAGCTTTGTGCTGAACGGAGTTTCTCGTATCGGTGAATTTCTGCCAATGCGGGCAGCTTCAGAATCTCCGCGTGCATTAGTCACTTCTTTTGTAAGCGGATGGACGCAAGGCGGATTTGGATCTGCTGGTTCAGGTTCTTTAAAAACAGTCGCGAAATTTGGAACATCTTATTCTGAAATTGATACAACACTTTCTGTTGGTAATCGTTTAAGTTGTGACGGTAGTTTTGCTGTAGGTGACGACGGTAATCTGCAAAATTCAGTATTCCACGGTAACATTGATGTACAGAATACAAGCGGTGCTGTTAAGGCAAGAATAGATACACTAGGTGACGCGGTATTTTCTGGTGACGTTACATCCAACGGATCATTCTCAGATCAAAGATTAAAAGAAAATATAGTTCCTCTTGAGAAGGGACTCGAAACATTAGAACAAATAAAAACATATACGTTTAATTATAAAGAAAGACCTCAGGATACACATCCTGGTGTTATTGCTCAGGAGATTGAAGAGTTGGTTCCTGAAGTAGTCTATGATATTGAAATGGAAGCTGGTACTTATAAAGCAGTAAGATACCAACAATTAGTGCCATTGCTGATTAATGCAATAAAAGATTTAAGTGAAAAGGTAAATGTTTTAGAAAACAAGCTTAATAACAAAGAGTAATTGATGTATTGGTCTTATAAATAATAAGGTAATACCACAAGGAAAAGACTAAAGATGGCAAAAATTTCAGAACTACCTCCGATTACTGGTGCCAATACCAGAACAGAAGACCTGTTCGTTATTGTTAACCTAGTCCAAGGTGACGACGGTACAAGTAATATAACTAGAAAAGAATTAGTTGAAGCAATTCAATATGAAATCTTTTCTAGAATAACAATCACGGGTGGAACCATCTCCGGTGTGAGAATGTCTGATTCACGTCTAAACAACGTTGATATAGATAATTCTGAAATCGAAGATACTAATTTTTTACGCGGTACGATCGACGATACCGTAATGACCAACTCGGTCGCCAACAATATTGCCATCGGTGCATCAACTTTTAGTGGCGGCGAAATATTTGACAGTTCAGCAAATAACGTAACAATCACGTTCTCTGATTTCTCAGACGGTACTGGTAATAATAACATATTCACAAATACAGATTTACTTGGTGGAACTGCCAACGACTTTGTTATTACGAGTTCAGAACTAAATGATAGTACTGCTAATAATGTAACGATTACATCTTCAAGATTATTTGATAGTGTTGCTAATAACGTTGTCATAACAAGTTCAGAGTTTAATGAAGGTACAGGAAATAACGTTGTACTCACTAACTCAACGATTGATAATTCTGCGATTACAAATTCAACAGCAAATAATGTTGTCATTGAAGCCTCTGAGTTTAATAACGGCGATATTGAAGCCTCCGATATTACTAACGGTACAATGGATAATACCGACATTACTAATGCCACCTATACAGACGGTGATATTGATAATGCAACAATCATTAATTCTGACTTCTCTGATGGTATCATTACAGATTCTACTGCTAATAATATTGTCATAACACAATCTGAATTTAATGACGGTACAGGCAACAATGTTGTCCTAACTAATTCAACGATTGATGATTCAACTATTACAGACAGTGTCATAAGTGGCAGTACTTACACTGGTACGATGGATAGTGTTGTTGCCACTAACATGTCAATTGGTAGTTCAACTGCTGAAGGCTTGAGTGCAAACGGATCATCGTTCGATAATGGAACAATATCAGGATCGACCTTTACAGGTGTAGTTGATAAATCTCAACTTGTCGACTTCGATATGAATCTCAGCAAAGAGTTTGAGGCTCCAATCGATGATGAAAGTTACTTCGCAATTCGTAACGAAAAGACAGGTGATACAGAACAAATTAACTTCGGACAACTATTCTCTGAAGTATCAAAGAAAACAGCACAAGCACTTAAAGTTAATGTAGATGCTGGTTCTGGTGACGATGATAACCCAGGTACAATGATGCAACCAGTAAGAACACTGGAAAGAGCATTTGAACTTTGTTTAGAAAAAGCAGGCGGCGAATTAAATCGTAACGCAATTAATAATGCTGTTCATATCTCAGTAGGTCCTGGTACTTATTATACAAAAGGTAACTTGATGTTGCCTGATGACTGTTCTTGTACTTCAACTGCAGGTCAGTATGCTACAGTTATTGAACTACTTCCTGGATACGAAAACAATAACGGAATCTTAGTTGGTTCTGGTGGTTATGTTCAAGGATTTGGTTATCAGAACTTTAAGGTTGATAACTTTGATTTCCCAGAAGGTGGATTCGCGATTGCTTATCGACCTGGTGCCAAACTATTACGTTCACCTTACTTAAGAGATAGTACTCAGTTATCTAACTTCTTACGTCAAGATGTTGAACCACCTCTTAATCCTTATAACTCAAAAGGTACTCTTGCTGACCTTGGTCAAACATTTGTACTATCAGGAGTTACAGGTAATACTTCAAACCCAATTACATCGTTATGGAAAATTGATGATGAAGTTGTATTCTCATCTGGTGCTATTGGTTACCTTTCTTGGGATGATTCATTAGATGCAAAGAAAGGAATTGTTCCTGGTGATGTAAATAGTTCAAATACAATTCGAGTTCGTAACCTTAAGAATGGTAAAGGATTCGCGGTTGGTGATACAATAACTTCTGAATCTGGTGGTACAGCAACAATTGCTTCTATCGGAATTGATGATTTCCCTAACAGAGCGGTTGGTCGTGGTGGTGGTTGTGTACTTGCAGATAGAAGAGTACTTGATACCGATTCATTATATACCTACGTACTTTGTTTTGGTTTTACACCTCGTACTCAAAACGGTTTAGGATATGTTGCTAGAGACGGTGCTGGTGTTAACGGTATTGGTTCTTTGTCAATCTTTGTTCGTTGTGCGTTCTATGCACTGAACGGTGGACAAATGACGCTGAACAACAGTGGTACTCAGTTCGGTGATATCTCAATGCGAGCAAAAGGAACAACTCAGTTCTTTGCTCCAAAATCAACGGCCGTACCTATTATCGGTAATACTGCATTCGCAGAATCAATTGATTATAGTGCAGATTTAGTTATTGACGATATGGTCGATTACTTAACTTCTAATACTGCTAACGGCGGATTAGGTTATCAAGAATACGATTCAGAAAAATGTTTAAGAGATTCAGGTATTGTACTTGATGGAACAGGTTATGACATTGCACTCGATACCAACTATTGGGGTCGTTTAGGTGGTATTACTTATAGATCACCAATCAGTTATGTTGTCCCAGGTGAACAGCTTGCAGAGACAAAAGGTGCACTTGAATACTTAAGAGATCAAACAAAGCAAGTATTCTCAACTGGTAATATTGAAATCAACGAACGCATCGAAACGTCCTTTGGTGAACTTCTGAATGTCCTAGAGTACGGCGAAGAGAACATCAACCCGATTATATGGAAAGATACTTCTGTTCCTTATACCTCAGCCAGACAACTTCTACAAGACAACAAAAAAGTAATTTCAGATGGTCTTATTAATTGGATAGAGAACAACGAAGAGTTCTATGCTTACGATAGTAAAGCTTGTCGTAGAGATGTATCTGATTATATTCTACCTGCTGTTAAGAACGACATGATGTTCGACACAAACTATAACTCTGTTACTGCAGGTCGTGCATATTACATGGCTGCTGCAAAAACTGTTATGGAAAATCAGAACAATGAAACAGTTGCTGCTTATAAGAGATTGAAAGATCAGACTAACGAATTGATTGACGGGGATTCATTCCTTGCTTCAGATCGTCTCGATGATGCTTACGATAATATTTTAGAAATCCTTGAGAACAAAGGAAAACAGTTTACACCTACGGCTGCTACTTATGATCCATCTACTGGTTTATCAGTTATCACACTTCAGCCACAAACTGGACTTACAGTATCAAACGCAACCTACGATCCTGCTACAGGAATCATGGAAGCAACTGTAGGTTCACATACACTCGAGGTTGGTGATACAGTTTGGTTCAAACCAGAAAGTATTACTTTCAGTTGTAACATGGGAAGCGGAGAAGCGAATCATACTTCACCTCAAGCTCATCACCCATACTATAACAAACCTTGTCCTATTATAGGAACTACTACCACAACGATTCGTATGAATGTTGGTACAGGTGGTACAGGACAGGTTCCTCATACATTTGTTTCTGCAACACCACAAGCAATTACAGCAGGCCACGGATTATCTGCAGGCCGATATGTATTACTTAAAACAGGTGGTTTGGTATTTACTTGTGATAGAGATAATAATCAAACAAGAACTGGTTACCCAAGAGCTTCTGACCCGGCTGCAGGTACTCCAATTGAGGTATTAGGAGCAACACCTAATCGAATCACAATTAATGTTGGTAAGTCGGCAATTGTCGATAAGCATAACTTCGTAGTTGCTTTACCTAACGCTGTATCTACTCTAGGAGATGATATTACTTGGAGTGATGCTACGGCGATTCCTGCTGCTAACAGAAATGCAAGAAAGCAATTACAAAGAAACAAAGAATTCATTCAAGACATGATTGAAGGATATATCGAAAATACTTATTACAGATATGATTCTACAAAGTGTCGTCGAGATGTAACTCAATATATTTTACCTGCGGTTGAAAGAGATGTTCTAACAGGTTCAAACTATAATGCAGTTCAAACAGGTATTGCTTACAGAGCAGGTACTACACTTGCTGATAATGTTATTAACAATCAGTTGGTGCAAACCTTAGGTTCAATGGAAACATTGAAACAAGATCTTATTAGTACAGTACCTGGAGATCAGTTTACTCCAACAACTGCAAGTTACGATCCTACAACAGGAAAGTTCGAAGCAACGATTGGTCAACATAGTTTATTACCTGGAGAGTACGTTAGATTCTCAGCAGGCGGTATTGTATTTAGTTGTGATACAGGAAGCGGAGTTCAGAACGATTCTGTACCTGCAGCAGGACATCCTTATTACAATCATCCTTGCCCAATTGAAGCAGTAACATCTACAACTATTATAATGGATGTAGGTAAAGGTGGAACAAATGTTCATACGTTTGTATCTGCGGCTGCTAACTCAATTACAGAAGTTAAAGCATTATCTGACGAAGCATCAAGACATAGAGCAGTAGAGAATATTAATAAAGTCAAGGATATATTAAATTCTGGCAATAAAATCTATACTCCATCTAATGCAACATATGATCCTGTAACTGGCTTAACGGTTATTACAGTTGGTGCTCATGATTTACAAGTTGGTGAAGAAGTATTACTTGCGGCTGACAGTTTGACATTTACTTGTGCACTTGACGGTAACGCTACTCAACATACTTACCCAACAACAACAATCGCAAGCTTTACTCCAACAACTGCAAGTTATGTACCAGGAACCGGCGAATTTACTGCTGACATCGGTACTCATAAAATGGTTGTCGGAGATGAGATTGAATTCGCAACTCGCGGTATTACATTTACTTGTCTGTTAGATGGTAATGCAACAAATCACTCTGCACCTGAACCACATCATCCGTTCTATAAGAAGAAAGTTAAAATTACTTCTGTAAATGGAAACGTAATTGGTTGTAATGTTGGAGCGGTTGCTAACGGCGGTGGAACCCATACATTTGTATCTGCTATCACCGGTGCAATTAAAGGTGAACATGCTCATCCTGCTTACAAGAAGCCAGTCGTGGTTGCAGCAACAACAGCAACTTCGTTTACAGTTAATGTAGGAACAAGTTCAGATACTTCTGTTCATACGTTTGTTTCTGCTACATCAAACAGTGTTAAAACTGCTAAGTACAATTCAACATATACTCCATACGATGCAACGTATAACGCGGTAACTGGTGAATTTGTAGCATCTATCGGAAAACATAATCTGCAAGCTGGTGATACGATTGTTCTTAAACCAAATTCAGTTATTATGACTTGTACCTTAGACGGTAATATTACAGAACATGCTGCACCGGCTAAACACCATCCTGCATATAAGACCCCTGTAAGACTTACTGCTGTTACCACTGATACAATTACAATGAACATCGGAACAGGTACTGGTGGTACTCATACGTTCGTTAGAGCGGATGTTGGGGCAATTGATACAGACGGTCTGTTCTTTACGGATCCTGCTTCTTATGTTAAGCATTATACTCCAACTACGGCAACGTTCCTTCCTGCTTCTGGGTTAAGTACTTTAACAATACCAGGACATGATTTAACTACCGAAGATTATCTTGAGTTTGCTCCATACGCATTTACATTTACTTGTGATCAAGATTCAAATGCAACAGAACATTCCTACCCAAGAAAAGGTGATGTTAACTATATGCAACCAATGAATATTACTGCCATCGTTGGCGATGATGTTACGGTTGATATTGGTGTTGCTGGATCTGCAGGCGGAGTTCATACTTTTGTAAATGTTATTAAAGAAGGTGTATCGAAAGTAACTTATAACTCTCAAGGTCAATACGCAAGAGTACAATTACAACAGAACAAAGAATACTTGGCAAAAGATGTTTCTGCTTATCTTGATACTCAATACTTCACGTTTGATGGAGAAAAATGTTCAAGAGATTCAGGATTCATTCTTGATTCAGTAAGACGTGATATGGCAACGAACTCTACTTGGAACTCACAGTTCATGGGTCTAGGATATAGAACCGGTTCTGTAGGTGCTAACAAGGTAATCAACGATCAGTTGGTTGAAACAGTTGCAGCAGTCAATTATCTTAAAGCTCAAGTTGCAGCAGATCCTTCAGTAACAGGAGTTGCGTTAACAAGAACAAATCAACATTTTGACAAGATCATTGATATCATGCAAAATGGTTCAGCAAATATTGGTACAAAACAATGGGGTGCAACTGCCGCGTTAAGTAATAACCATAATGATGCTGGTAATATCTTAATGAACAACAGACAATTTATTATTGCTGAAACTACTGCTTATATCGCTGCAGAATATCCATCATTGAGTTATGATACTGCTGCTTGTGAAAGAGATACAGGTTATCTTGTTGATGGCTTAATACAAGATGTTAAGTTTGGTGGAAATACATGTTCAGTTAACTTCGCAAGATTGTATTTTGAAAATGCGGTATCAGTATTACCTGCAGATCAAGTATTGCCAACATACAAAACATGGGAACATATTGCTGAGGTTGTTTGGAATATCGTACGTGATGTTACCATTACTCCTACAACAGGAAATGGTCAAGCACAGGATGATTCAGGAACTGATTACGGAATCGAAGTTGCTAACCTAGCAAGAGATAGAGTTAATATTGTAACTCAAGTAATCAGCGACAATACATTAGATTACTTACCTGCATATATCGAACCTGCTGTCGAAGATACAATGATTGAAGCTCATGCTGCAATTGACGGTATGACAGAAAATCTTTCTGCTTCGGTAATTGATTACTTAAGAGAAGAACATAACGGATTACCATTTAAGAAAGCAACTTGTGAAAGAGATGTTGGTATTATGGTTGATGCTTTATCTCGTGATATTGAATACGGCGGAAACGAAAACTTATTAGAAGTATTTGATTATTACTTCCGTAGATTTGATACAACATCTGCTGATTACGAACAGCAACGTTCAACTAACGTTTTACCACTTGAAGTAAAAGGTCAGTTCAGAAGATTATCTAATTACGAAGATACTGCTAACGTTTCAGGTTTAAGAGAAGCAATCAATGTATTGCCTTACGAACAACGTTTACCAACTCAACTTGCATTTAGAAGACTTGCTGGTCTGGTTGGTCCTGTCACTGCTGGTGTTCAAGCAACTGCGGTAGGTACTCAGTTCGGAGTTTCAACTGCAACTTACGATCCTGCCACAGGAATTTATGTTGCTGATATTGGTGCTCATGATTTTGATGTTAATGCTCAAGTATATCTGAAACCAAACGGTGTAACATTTAGTTGTGATATGGGTTCAGGTGTTGCTAATCATACTTCACCACAGAAACATCATCCTTACTACAATGCTCCAGTAACTATTGTTGCTACAACTGCTACAACAATCTCAATGAATGTAGGAACAGGCGGTTCAGGACAACAACCACATACGTTCGTAGCTGCTGATGCAGGTGCAATTAGTACAGGCCCATATCATATTACAGATGGAACTGCGGCAAGTGTTGCTAAGTCTGGTGAAGCTGCTCAATTAATATATGCAATTGCTGATCTAATTGATAACACTAATATCGAAGTTGCTGAAATGCCAACATTGGTTAAGGCTTCCTTTGATCCTAACAGAACATTGGCAAGAAAGCAATTAGTTAATAACAGAGACTTCATCATCGAAGAATTACAAGGCTACCTCAAAGATCGTTACTACGTATTTGACGGTGACAAATGTAAGAGAGATGTTGGGTTTATTATTGATGCAGTTAGGACTGACGTACTAACGGGTGGTAATCAATCAGCGGTATTTAACGGTCTTGCTTACAGGATTGGAACGGTTGGCGCTAACAGATCAATCAATGAACAATTGACAGAAACAGTTAAAGGTATTGAGTTCGCAAGAGATAAGGCAATTGAAGCTGTCGTAGACGGAACAATGAAACTTAGAACAGAAACTGCGTTTAATGAAGTTATTGATATAATGACCAACGGTCGAGCTGCTGCTAACGCAATTACATATACTAATACTTCTCCATCGTTTGAAAGAATTAACGCAAGATCTCAATTACAGAATAACAAAGCATTCTTACAAGCTGAAATTACAGCATGGCTTGCTGCTAACAGACCTTCACATAGTTATGATGTTGCTAAGTGTGAAAGAGATACAGGTTACTTAATTGATGCCATTGCAGCTGATGCTCAATACGGCGGAAACTTTGCCACACTGAACGATACAAAACTTTACTTTGAAAATGCGGTATCAGTATTACCTGCAGATCAAAGAGAACCAACGGCTGCTGCATTTGCTCACCTTGGTGATTGTGCTGAACTTATTTGTTTAGATACTGATATCGGTGGACTTAAATCTGTTGGTAACGGTGAAACTCAATCATTCGCAGGTGGAACTGCTCAGGCTGCGGTATCTGCTGAAGTAGAAGGTTTATTTGATATTGTTGCTGATTCAATTACTAACAACACAATGTTACTTTCTCCTAAGGTTGTAATGCCTGATGAAACAAACTCAGTATGGGGTGCAACAGCAACTGCTGCTTACCTTGCACTTGACGGAATTAAGGATTCAGTTTCTACTTCGTTACTTGCTCATCTGTCAGAGTTCTATCAAGTATTACCTTACAGTGAAACAAAATGTCGAAGAGATACAGGTTATATCATCGATGCAATTTGTCACGATATTCAATACGGTGGTAATGCGGCAACAGTTCAAACTGCAGGAATGTATTTTGAGAATGCTGTAAACACTGGATTACAAATTGAACAAAGAATGGGTACAAGAGATGCATTCTTACACCTTGCCAAAATTGTAGAACACGTTGTAGGTGGTAAGTCAATCACAACTACATTGTTCCCAAGAACAGGAAAATATTACACAGGTGATATTGTAACTAAATACGAATACTGGAATGGTATTCCTTCTTATCAAACAACTACTGCTCAGGATATGTCTGCAGTTGGTGCAAACCCTGATACTTGTATTGCTGCTCGTAAGCTTACAGAAATTGTTGCCAACGCGGTTGATGATAATATAGAATCAAGAAATACAATACCTGATCGTATTGATGTATTACAAACTTGGATGGGTGCTAACTATATTACTGCTAAGGAAATTGTAGAAAGAAAATCTGCTATCTTATCAGAAGCTGTTATTACTTACCTATCAGGTACTCACAATGCTCTAAGTTTCCCTGATGCAAAATGCAGAAGAGATATCGGTTATATCATTGATTCAATATCACATGACGTACAACACGATACAAACTTTGCTTCTTTACAATCTGCAGGTATTTACTTCGAGAATGGAGTTTCTGTTCTTCCTGTAGATACTAAAACTCAATATGCAGATATATTACAATTGCTTGGTGATATAGTTGAGCAAGTAGTTCAGGAAACTCCTGTAACGAACGCAAGTACATATACATTAACTCCACAGAGTCTAATAGGCGATGCTGCTACGGCAACTGAAGGTACTACGGTACATGATCTTGTTGCACTCATTGAGAATGTTGTAAGAGCTGATGATACCGATGAATTACCAAGACCTGTATCAACAGCAACTTGGATTCCTTCTGAACTATCAGCTGCAGGTATTAAGATTGATAATAATACAGAAGAACTTGCTTCCGATGTAACAGATCATATTAACAGTAGCTTTAAGGTACTTGATTATAGTAAGGCAAAATGTATCAGAGATACTGGATACTTACTTGACGCATTCAGCTTCGACTTGAACTTCGGTGGTAATTCTGCTTCAAGATGGAACGCAGATTTCTACTTCTGGAATTCAGTTTACAGATTACCTGAAGGTCAGAGAATACCAACTGCTAAATCATATCGTCAGTTAGGTAGAATTTGTAAGGATATCGTATTAGGCGAATACCCAGGACAGGTAATACTCGGTGAATTGGCAACAGAAGTTGAAAGCAAGAAGGTTGAGAAATTGGCCAACATGTTCTACAACACTCAATTGTATAATGACACTAAGTACTTACCAGTTAAGGAAGAGCCAGATTACACTTATAGTAATGTTGTATTTACAGATGCTCAAGCAATTATTCAACAGAGAAGAAAGCAATTACAAAAAGATACTGTAAGACACGTTAATTCTGCTTACAACTTTATTGATATTAACTTAGCTCGAAGAGATGCTAGAAACTTACTAACAGCGGTTTACAATGACTTTGCTTACGATAAGTTTAATCCTGATGTCCCACAACCGACATACAGTGATAATGGTTCACAGAACGCGGTAAGAACATATTGTGCTTCGTTCTTTAACTATGATGGAACTCATGTATTCCCAGTCTTTAATCCAACGCTTCAAACTCTGAAGTATAAAGGTTCGGTTAACAGTTATGCAGATCTAAGTAATATTACTGGAATGAAACCAAATTGGGCTTACATTGTTGCTACTGACTTTACAGTAAGTCATTACACCGGCGATATATATTATTGGAATGGTTCTGCCTGGACTTTAGATGGTGCTAATAATACTGATCTACTTGATGCCTTTACTGGTGCATGGGACAGGATGAAAACATACATCACAACAAATATTACTCCAGATGCTGAACATACAGCAATGATTAACGGTTTATTCGATGATTGTCTTAAGGACAATATATTGAGACCAGAAACTTTGATCTTCGGATCGTTGGTTGAATCTATTGCTCACCAGTTCAACGGTGCATCGGCTGGTGTTAACAGAAACGCGTTACCTCTGAACTTCAGAAACTTAGGTGCTGCTATATCTGCTATCGCTTCGGTACTAAATGAAAGTGGTGGTAGAATTCGTTGGTCAGGTGCTGATGAATTGAATAACCAGTACTTCGCAAGAGGTCTAAGAATTAACGGTAGAACAGGTCGTATTGAAGGCCGACCATTTACCTCATCGGTTCGTAAGTTAGCAAGACGTGCTTCGAACTCGAGAGCGGTAGTTTAAATATTTAAAAGGGAATAAAAGAAATGAGCGTAACAACAATTACAACGAGTCAAGCTCCAGATGCAAAACCAGTTGCGATTAATGAAATCGTAACTACAAACTGGAAAGTGATTGCCGATGTACCTAATTATAAAGTTCCTGAATTAGTTTTCGGTGGATCTGAAACAGTCGAACCTGGTGTTGGTGAAATTATATCACCACTTGTGTTGTGTAATACAACAAACTCATCAGTTATGATTGATTTAAGATTCCATAGAGATGAAGCTAACGCAGAATTTTATGTATTAAGAAACATGCCGGTAACTGCATATGAAACAACACCAATTCCACTTAACGGACAGTTTTTAAAGAGTGGTGATACATTAGAGATTAAGGCTTCTGCCAATCTTGCTATTCATGCAACACTATCATTTACGCAGGGACAATCTGAAGAAGACGATGTTGTCTAAGAATAAATATATTATTAATTAGGTTGAATTAAGGAAATAAGAAAACATGTCCAGATTTGGTACAATAACAGGAAAGAATCAATTACTTGGTTACGGCATACCACAGCCTTTTCCTATTACGCTTGACCCCGTTGTCTATGAGGGTGCACTCATATATGCCGAAAATGATAAGGTATATTTTTCCGACGGTGTCGCGTGGAAGGAATTCTTAAGTGATTCTGGTGTAACGCAGTCTGCTATTTTACCATTTGCTTTCATGAGAGTTGATGGTACAACTCCAACAGGAACAAGTATTACAGCCGCAAATTGGGTTGTAGGTACAGGTACTTTAGATCTTACATTTGCTACTCCTCAACCTGATACTGATTATACAGTTGTAACTGATGGTGAGTTTCAAGATGATACCAGATTTGTATCAGTAAACAACAAAACAGTTAATGGATTTCAGATTGCATTATATGACGGAAATGGAGCTGTTGTAACACCAAGTCCAACAGAAGCGTTTACTGTTATGGTATTTGCTTCAGATCCTGTTACTCAAGTTGGTGCAGGTGTTCAAGGTTTCTCAGGCGCTCAAGGTACACAAGGTACTCAAGGAGAATACGGTCCTGGTTTTGATATTATTGGTTCAGTACCTGATGTCGATGCAGGCGGAGATCCACAAGCTACTTTAAATACAGCCTTTGGTTCTGCTGTTGTTGGTAATGCTGTCGTAGATGACGCAGATGAAGAAATCTGGGTATACGATGGATCTGTTTGGATTAACCTCGGTACATTCCGTGGAGTTCAAGGTTTACAAGGAGTTCAAGGCGACCAAGGTGTTCAAGGACAATTAGGTTACGAAGGTATTCAAGGCGAAAGAGGTTTCCGTGGTTTTCAAGGATTCCAAGGAACGCAAGGTACACAAGGTATTCAAGGTGACTTGGGTATTCAAGGTACACAGGGCGACCAAGGTGTTCAAGGCACCCAAGGCTTTACAGGTATTCAAGGTGACTTAGGTTTCCAAGGTACTCAAGGATTACAAGGCGATCAAGGTACACAAGGTTTCACCGGTATTCAAGGTGATGTAGGTAACCAAGGTTTTGTAGGAACTTATGGTGGAGTATCGTTTGAGTTTGATATTAGTCTATCAACAATTGCACAGGATCCTACCGCTGGTAAGTTCGCAATTAACAATGCTGATCCTGCCCTCGCAACTGCACTATTCATTGACCAAGAAGCAAAATCAAATAAAGATGTATCTGCGTTATTAAATAGTATTGATCTTGTAGCAGGTCCAAAGAAAGGCTACATTCAACTTACAAGAATTTCTAATAATCAAGAGTTTATTACTTTTGAAATTAACGATGTAACTGACAACACTGGTTGGTTAACATTACAAATTACATGGTTAGCAAATACAGCTGCTGTACTTACTAATGCTGCGGCTGACCCCGCGTTTATACTTTCGTTTGGAAGAGTTGGTACTCAAGGTGTTCAGGGTACTCAAGGATTTACCGGTATTCAAGGTAACCAAGGAACTCAGGGAAATCAAGGTACTCAAGGATTTACTGGAGCTCAAGGTGAAGTAGGTTCTCAGGGAAGTCAAGGTACTCAAGGTATTCAAGGTAACCAAGGTCTTCAAGGATTACAAGGCGACCAAGGTGTACAGGGAACTCAAGGCGTACAAGGTAAAGTTGGTTCCTTTGGTGGTATTACTTATCCTTACAATTACAATAATGATACAACAGATTCAGATCCTGGTACAGGTACTGTAAAATTCAGCAGTCTTAGTTTAAGTGGTTCAGGACTTAAGATATGGGTTGATGACGAAGATTTCGGTGGAAACAACGTCATGGATGGTCTTGCTGCAGAACTCAACGCAATTGTTGGAGCTCCTAAAGGTTATTTAAGAATAATCAACGCGGCAGATATATACGACCAAGCATTATTTAAACTTGATGTTATTACAGATAAAACAGGCTATTGGGAATTTGAAGCTACTCAAGTTAACGGCGTAACAAGTTTTACTAACGGAATAGATCTTAGATTAACATTCTCAAGAAATGGTGATCGTGGTATTCAAGGTGTACAAGGAACTCAAGGTATACAAGGCGACCAAGGTACTCAAGGTACTCAGGGAACTCAGGGTATTCAAGGTACACAAGGCGATCAAGGTGTTCAAGGATTCCAAGGTTTACAAGGAGAAGCTATTCAGGGTACTCAAGGTGTTCAAGGAACGCAGGGTATTCAAGGCAACCAAGGATTACAAGGCGATCAAGGTACTCAAGGATTTACTGGTTTAACTGGTAACCAAGGCGCACAAGGAACTCAAGGTCTTCAAGGATTACAAGGCGAGCAAGGCGAATACGGTGGTTTAACATTCGTATGGAATTACTCAAGTAACGTTGTTGGCGGTACTGACCCAGGTACAAATAACTTTAAGTTCAATAACAGCAATCCTAGTCTTGCTACATTAATTACATTAGACGATATTCCTAATGATCAGTTCACAACAGAAATTGATGCATTACTTGATTGGATTGCATCTTTACCTGGGGCACCTAAAGGATATTTAAAAATTCAGGTTGGTGCTGGTGGACAACCCGGTCCTGGTGGACATCATTGGTTGGTATACGAAATTACGGATTGGACATGGGATTCTGGTGCTAAGAACTACGGTTTCTTTGATGTTGTTTATATTGACGGTAATGCTGCAAGTTGGACAACAGTTACTTCTACTCACGGTGTTGAAACATTAATTACATTTATCCCTAAAGGACCACAAGGTATTCAAGGACCACAGGGTACGCAAGGATTCCAAGGTAATCAAGGTTTAACAGGTCAAGGTACTCAAGGACCACAAGGAACGCAAGGTATTCAAGGCGATGAAGGTGAAGCTGGATCGTTTGGTGGTATTACCTTTGATTATACCTTTAAGACAGATATAGTTAATAACTCTCCTGGTGTCGGTGGATTAAAATTCAATAACGCTTCTTATTCTTCTGTCACGGCAATGAACATTGGTAGTAGAGATGATAACTTTGTTGATATATCACCATTCTTAAGAACGATTGATGATTCTACAAGTCCTATTAAAGGTCACTATAGAATTACAAAGAAAGGTGCTCCAGAAATATTCCAAATATTTACAATATCCTCTCTTGTTGAACAATCTGGTTACTTTATTATATCTTCCGCGTTTGTAAGCGGTAATGGAACTTTTGTTGACCAAGAAGATGTTTTGAATATTTTTGAAGGTTTAACCCGTCATTTGATTACATCTATTCACGGAAAAGACATTACCTCATTTCCTAGAATGACTTATGACGAGGCGATGATAACCTACGGAAACGATAAGCCAGACATCCGTTTTGGGATGCAGTTTGGAGAGTTAAATACAGTTGCACAACACAAAGAATTTGGTGTATTTAACAAGGCAGAACTGGTAGTTGGTATAGCCATACCAGGTGGCGCTGCTTATACAAGAAAAGAAATAGATAAATTGGTAGATTGGGTTCGCCGCCCGCAAGTGGGAGCCTTAGGAATGGTGTATGTAAAATGCAACGAAGATGGTTCTTATAAATCGTCTGTAGATAAATTTTACGATCAGAATGATTTAGAAAAATGGGCTGAAGTAACTGGTGCCAAAGCAGGTGATTTAATCTGTGTTTTATCTGGAGATACAAACAAAGTAAGAGCGCAGTTGAGCGCCTTACGAATGGAAATGGCAGAACGTTTAGGACTGCGTAATCCAAAAGAATTTGCACCATTATGGGTAGTAGATTTCCCTCTATTAGAATTGGATGAAGAAACGGGTCATTATCATGCCATGCATCATCCGTTTACATCACCAAAACCGGGTCAGTTAGAGTTGTTAGACTCTAAACCGGGCGAAGTAAAAGCCAATGCTTATGATTTGGTTTTGAATGGAAATGAAATTGGTGGAGGTTCTATTAGAATTCACGACAAAGAGATTCAGGCAATCATGCTAAAAAAGCTTGGTTTTTCTGATGAAGAGGCAAAAGCACAGTTTGGGTTCTTAATGGATGCTTTTGAATATGGTGCGCCACCACATGGTGGTATTGCTTTTGGATTGGATAGATTGGTGTCTATTTTAGGAGGGCAAGAAACCATACGAGATTTTATTGCTTTTCCTAAAAATAACTCTGGTAGGGATGTGATGATAGATTCACCAGCCACCATAGATGATACACAATTAAAAGAATTGAATATCAAATTAGATATTCAAGAATAAAATAAAATCTCGCAATAGCGAGATTTTTTATTACCTTGAAATATGAAAAAAATCATCTTACTTCTGCTGGCTATATGCTCAGCCAGTCAATTTTTCGCACAAGAAATCACAGGAACACAACTATTAGATAAAGCCATTCAGTTTCACGACCCTAATGATAATTGGAAAACATTTACAGGATCTTTGTTTGTAACCATGGAAACCCCAAACAAGCCTAAAAGAACTAGTGAAATTAGAATAGACTTACCTAACCAGTCTTTTTATGTAAAAGCCTCTCAAGGAGATAAAACAACAGTTTATAGTGTAACCAAAGATGTATGTAATATTCAGTTAAATGGAAAAACACCCACAGAGGAAGAAAAAACAAGCAATAACTTAAGTTGTGATCGTGCTTCTATGTATCAAAATTATTACACCTATTTATACGGATTGCCAATGAAACTCAAAGATGCAGGAACTATTATAGACGAGAATGTAATTTTAAAGGAGTTTAATGGAAAAAATTATTTAGTGCTAAAAGTTACCTATGAAAAAGAGGTAGGAAAAGATACTTGGTATTTTTATTTTGATCCAGCAACCTATGCTATGGAAGTCTATCAGTTTTATCACGAAGAAGAGAAAAATGATGGTGAATTTATTTTATTGTCAGGCTTAGAAACTGTAAACGGAATTAAACTGCCAAAAGAACGCGCCTGGTATTACAATAAGGAATCAAAATATTTAGGCACAGACTTTTTAATCACAAGACAAAGATATGATTAGCAATAACCTATAATGTCCACCAAAAAGAGAAATATTTTTACTAAAATTTTAATTTGGAGATATAAGTACATCTCCGAGCGGCAGTTTATACTGGTGTTAAGTATTCTTGTTGGTTTTTTAGCAGGTTTAGGAACAGTTCTATTAAAATATCTCACACTATTTATTCAATCTGTTTTAGAAGGTGGGTTTATAAAAAATTACTACTATTCATTGTATTTTATTTTTCCAATTATAGGGGTTTGGCTCGTATATCTGATTAAAAAGAACTTCATTAAAAAAGAAATAGGTCATGGTATTTCTACTACTCTGTATGCTATTTCTAAACGAAGCGGAATTATAGAGCGTTACAAAATGTTTGCTTCACTTATAGTAGCGCCAATTACAGTTGGCTTTGGAGGATCTGTTGGGTTGCAAGGACCTGCTGTAAGTACAGGAGCAGCCCTGGGATCTAATGTAGCAAGTATGTTTCATATGAATGCCAAAACTAGAATGTTATTAATTGGTTGTGCAACAGCAGGAGC
>ERZ767285.334-NODE-334-length-17466-cov-3.264132_pt1 | contig 17466 bp, 13 predicted proteins | sample MGYA00374953_ERZ767285 | MGnify/ENA primary metagenome ERZ767285 (study PRJEB28947, sample SAMN06267186) | marine metagenome | isolation source: Columbia River Estuary | place: USA:Columbia River Estuary, USA | collected 2013-07-23 ...
TCATCTTCACCCTGGCTAAGATTTTGTATGCCTTTCTTGCCTTTATTCTTTATTGGAGATTCAAAATTTTCAATCGTACCCTGTCTAGTTAGAATTTCTACTTATACCAATGAATCCTAGTTCATCTAACCTTACTCATAAAAGAGTATTAGGCGTTGCTATTCCTATTGTTTTGGCGAATGCGACTATCCCAATTCTTGGAGCAGTTGACACAGGAGTTGTTGGTCAGATGGGACTGGCTGCTCCAATTGGTGCTGTTGGAATTGGTGCTATTATCATTTCAGCTATTTATTGGATGTTTGGTTTCCTTAGGATGGGTACAACAGGACTGACCGCTCAGGCTATTGGATCGAATAATCAGTCAGAGACTTCAGCGCTTTTAGTCAGAGGAATTATTATTGGTCTCGTTGCAGGACTCTTGTTAATTCTTATTCAAATTCCCCTATTCAGTGGTGCCCTCGGTTTAGCGCCTGCCTCCCAAGAGGTAGAAGGATTAGCAAATGAGTATTTAAAAATTAGAGTTTTTAGTGCGCCAGCGGCAATCGCAATTTTTGGCATTACTGGCTGGCTTATTGCTAAAGAGAGGACAAAAGCAGTTCTGTTTCTTATGTTGTTAGTTAATAGTGTCAATATTACTTTAGATTTTATTTTTGTTCTAAAGCTAGGATGGGGCGTTGAAGGAGTTGCTTTTGCAACGTTTATTGCTGAATGGCTTGGTCTTTTTTATGGCTTGTGGCTTGCAAGAGAAGGTTTTAACAATGGCTATTGGAAGAACTGGGCTCAGATATTTGACCGCGTTAGGCTAGTTCAAATGGCCAGAGTGAATAGTGACATCCTCATACGATCTGTTCTACTAGAGATTGGTTTTGTTAGTTTTTTATTTTTAGGTTCTAGTTTTGATGATGCAACTTTGGCAGCCAATCAGGTTTTGGTTCAATTTTTAAATATCACCGCTTACGCAATGGATGGTTTTGCATTTGCAGCAGAAGCTCTCGTTGGACAAGCCTTGGGAGCTAAAAATAGAGCGTTATTTCGAAGGTCAGCGGTTATGACAAGTCAGTGGGGGGTAGGCTTGGTTGTTGTTATGGCGATTGCTTTTTATGTTTTTGGAAATACTATTATTAATGTCATGACAACAGCTGAGGACGTCAGGATAGTTAGCTATGAATATTTACCATGGATGGTTCTTGCGCCTCTTGTTGGAGCAGCCGCCTGGATGCTGGATGGCATTTTTATTGGTGCCACTAGGACAGCAGATATGCGCAATATGATGTTTATTTCATTCTGTATCTATCTAATCGCATTGGCATTTCTATTGCCTAAATATGACAATCATGGGCTTTGGGCTTCACTCATTATCTTTTCAATTGCAAGGGGAGTGACTTTAGGCTATAAGTATCCAAAGCTAGAGGCTTCAGTTGAGGGCTAATTGTTTTTAATAGTCAGTCTAAATAACCAAATTTCCCACTATTAAAGTCATCAATAGTCTGCCTAATCTCTTCATTTGTATTCATTACAAATGGCCCATAAGAGGCTATCGGCTCATCAATAGGCTCACCGCTAAGAACCAGTATTTCTGCCTCGTCTTCAGCTTTGATTGTAAATTCTTTACCTTTATTTTCAAAAAGCACAAAGTGGTTTGTTTGCGCCTTTTCTGAATTATTAATGGTGACGTTGCCTTTGATGATTAAAAGTCCAGTATTGTGACTTTCATTAAAACTGAGGCTAGTTCCTTTCCCTTTATTGAGTTTGACATTGAACAAGCTTAATGGAGTAAAAGATGAAGCGGGACCTTTGTTGTTCTCAAACTCACCAGCAATAATTTCAATGGATCCAATTTCATTACCAAGATCAACTTTAGCTAAATCATTGTTTTCAATATTTTGATACTTGGGCTCTGTCATTTTATCTTTAGCAGGAAGGTTAACCCAAAGCTGAACCATCTGCATATCACCACCCTTTTTACTAAAGTTTTTTTCGTGATACTCTTTATGTAATATCCCTTTTCCAGAGGTCATCCACTGAATTCCGCCTTCTTCAATAACTCCTCCCGCACCAGTGCTGTCATTGTGTTCAACTTTTCCTTTATAGGCAATCGTCACTGTTTCAATCCCTCTATGAGGGTGAGAGCCAACACCAAGAGGTGCGCCATTATTTGGCGGAAAGTAGTGAACTGGAGCATAGTCCATTAAAAGAAAAGGACTCATGCGCTTCATTGTTAAGGGCTCTCTTCTTCCCAAGATTCCATAAACCCTAAATCCATCTCCAACAAAATGAAGATTGTCCGGAGGAAGAATAGCCTCTACTGTTCTAAATGCCATAATTTAACTCACCAAAAAATAAATAAATTATAGTTTGATTCCTATATTTGCTCTTAACATTTCTCAAAAAAGTAACTTTCACTTTATTAAATAATGTCTATTTAGGATTGAATCATTAAGGTATATTGACTTTGAATCTTTAATTGGCTAATAAGTGAATCTTAAAAAACTAATTATTGTAGTAATGTCTCTTTCTTTAATAGGTTGTATTGGGGGTAGCGGCGGATCAAGTTCTAGCGTTGTTAGTAGCACTTCAACTGCTGATTATGCCTTAGCTAAAAGTACCTCATTTACTGAAGGCAGCTCCTCAACTCAAAACTCAATTAAGTCCGAAACGCAGTGGACTAATGTCGATTATTCTGGCAGTTCTAGTAATGTTCATCCCTATGAGCAAATGAATATCCATATAGCGCAGTCATTCTCAGATGGTACAAATAATTTAACAGGCGTTGGCCAGTTTATTCATATCGCAGACTTTAACTGTGATGATGATCACAAAGTTTACCTCAACAAAACTATTCATAATCTTGATGATGGCGGATCTGGGGAGAGTACATTTGGCGCTGCAAATTCAAGCAATTACCACTGTCAGGCGGTTGCCTCAATGGCTGCAGGAGACGGTACTGGTGATGGAGATACCTCAGGTCAAAATCTAATTAGCGGTGTTGCACCAGATGCTGATTTGATTCTATCAAGTATTCCAAATGTGAGTGGAACCTATAAGACGGATGACTTTGCTGCTGATTTAGATTTGGCTCGAGGTTATGAGGCTGTTGCTTCAAATAATAGCTGGGGAATGGGTGATAGTACTGACTCAAATGCAAATGCGACTTGGAATATAACCGAACTAAAAAATTATATATCCAATAACAGCCTAACCAATAATCAGGGGTTTGCAGCTCTAATGGAGGGATCCTCAAGTTCTGGGGCAATCACTGCGACTCAGTCCTATATTACTGCGCTGGATAATTTTCAAGATAACGGAGTTATTGTTTTTGCATCTGGAAACTACACAGGAGAGTCAGATGTAAGTGCGGTTGCGGCTCTGCCCGAGTTATATTCTCAGCTTTCAGAAGCTTGGATTACTGTTGGTATGGTTGACTTTACGGGGAGTGATATTTCTAGTGCAAGTGAATCAGAATTTAGTCTTAAGGGCAATAAATGTGGATCTGCCAAAGAGTACTGCGTCGTTGCAGATGGCTGGCAGCTAAACGTTGGAGGATATATTAATAGCGGCACAAGTGTCTATCCAACTCAGAAATCTGGATCATCTCTGGCTGCACCGATGATCTCAGGTGGAATTGCTCTTCTGTCTCAAGCTTTCCCAAACCATACCCCTGAGCAGCTAACTGACAGGCTTCTGGCTTCAGCCAATAATAGTTGGTTTACGCCTGAGGGTAATACTACTTTCACAACCCATGGAAATGGAATTAAGCATGGCTATCACTCAACCTGGGGGCATGGCATACCTGACTTTTATGCCGCACTCAAACCAATAACTTCTAGTGCAAATCCAGCGATGTCACTCTACACCGGAGACTCAATCCAGTCTAGCGAGAGTTCATCTCTTTCCTCATCCTATATTGCAACATCCCCCTCATTCGGAAATATAATTTCTCAGGGCTTAATGGGAGAAGTTGGCTACGCTTATGATGCACTGAATGGCGGATTTAAATATGACATGGCTTCGAGGGTCAATTTGACAAATGACTATGAAGCATTAATTGATTTATCCTCAGAGTTATCAAAATTAGATTCACCAGTATCTAAAAGTAATAATAATTTAATAGAAGAAGGTTTCAGTGGGACTGTATCTCCTCTATTAAAAACTAACAATCTTGAGACAACTTTAACCTTCGGATCCAACTCACTTCCTGTTCAAAGCTTTTTTGGATCCAGTATAGACTCAGCTGTTGATTTATCAGACTTCGAAACATCCTATCTAAAATCGGAGGAGGGCGGTTTAGGTCTCAGTGCAAATTATGAGCTTGAGAATGCACGTTTAATTATTGGAGTCTCTAACCCAGTCAAACATAACAATTACTCTGATAGTGTTATTGGATCGCAGCAATCTATTATTGCCTCTCTAGAGTATGGTGATTTATCAGATACAGGCATTACTCTAATGTCAGGCATTACCCAGGAAAAAGATAACCTTTTAGGGCTTCAAGGAAGTGATGCATTCTCAACTGTTGGCGCAAAATCAAATACCGTTTTTAGCGCCTTAAAAGCTCAAAGTAATTTTAATGATAACTTGACTTTAACAGGAATAGCGACTTTAGCTAATACTAATATGAATCAACCTGAATTAAGCTTTATTGACTCTGCCAATAATGTCAGATCATCAAGCTTGGCTCTTGTTGCAAGTCAAAAAAATATTACAGGGGATGATCACCTTTCATTATCAGTTAGCCAGCCTGATAGAATTCATGGCGGCGAGATGTCAATCAGAATGTCTAATTTAGCACAATCCAATGGAGATCTTTCTTATAGAAATAAAAATATTGAACTTAAGGCCACAGGAAGACAGTTGGTTTATGGCCTATCTTATAGAAAAGATCTTGATGAAAGGTTTGGCTTTTCATTAAAACATGTTTTTACTACTAACCTAAATCATATGAATACTAGCGCTAGTGTCAAGTCTAGTTATCTTGGCCTAAAGTATAAAGATTTGAAGTTAGGCTACAACATAGATTCCCACAATTCTTTGGAAAGTGCAGAGTTATCATACAAATACAGTTTTTAGTTGTTATAACGATTAATAGGATTGAATTTTTTTAAATCTTGCTATCAAAATAATAACCGATAGTTTTAATTCTCATAAATTACAATACTTTTATTTATATTGAATATTATTTGTTTTGAAAAAGAATATCCTTGTTTTTAAACATATGACTTCTCAAAATCCAGGAATCTTTAGGGATTTTGCTGAAAGTCGAAATATAGCTTTCCATGAAATCGACCTCCATGCAGGCGAGTCAATTCCAGAATTAAATGTCTTTGATGGTCTATGGGTAATGGGTGGCTCTATGAATGTTTGGGAGGAAGATCAATATCCCTGGCTTATTGAAGAAAAGAAGGCTATCCGTCATGCAGTTGAAGATCTTAAAATGCCATTCCTCGGGATATGTTTAGGGCATCAGCTTCTCGCTGAGGCTCTAGGCGGTGAAGCAAAAAAAACGGATAATCATGAGATCGGTTTATTTGAAATTAAACCAACAACAGAGGGAAGGAGTCATGCTCTTTTAAAGAATTTTAATTTTTCAGATAAGTGGGTAAACGTTCATTTAGTTGAGGTCTCAAAGACTCCTAAAGGTTCAACCATCTTGGCATCCTCTAGTGATTGTCATAATCATATTATGCAGGTCTCTGAGAATGCTTTTTCTTGCCAGTTCCATCCTGAGGTTTGTGGTCATACATTCGAAGGCTGGATGTGCATTCCAGGAATACCATCCAGTCTTGAGAATCTTTTGGGCAAGGATGGCCTTGCTAAATTTCAAGACGAATTTACAAAGAATTTATCCTCAAATAATAAAGCTTCCCAAACTTTATTTAATAATTGGTGTGATCTGGTTTTTAATTAATTGCATTTCACTAAAATCAATGTCAAAATTAAGTTTTTGATTCGCATGAGATTATGACTGCAAAAAATTGCTCCCAATGTAATGAGCCATTTGGATGCGGTGCAGGAACAGGGAATTGCTGGTGCATTAGCTTTCCGCCAATCATGGCCCCAACTTCTGAGGAGGACTGTTTTTGTCCATCATGCCTTAGTGAGGCAATTAATCAGAAAATTGACTCTCTTGTTAGAGAGAAAGGTATGGAAGAATTTCAAAAATTTGTAGAGCCACACCGCGCCCAAACAAAGCTTGTTAAAAATGTTGACTATACGATCAACGATGGGCTCTATGTATTTAGTAAGTGGTATCTGATTAAGCAGGGCGATTGCTGTAATAATGGCTGTAAAAATTGCCCTTATTAAAACTCAATATATATACTATCCATTTTAAAATATATAAATTCAAAGGAGCCTCATGATGAATGATGAACAAGTTGAAAAGATATTAAAAGAACTCCGAGATATACGCGGGGTAATGAATAAGGCTTACCAATTATTTTGGGCTGCAAGTTTATTGCTACTTCTCATTCTGATTGTTAATTTTATTTAACTGAGAGCTTCTTTTGAATGATTAGAGCAATTCTACAAATAGGCAACCCAGCGCTTCGTCAGGTTGCTGATCCTGTCGATGTCAGTCAGATTCAATCTGATGAAATTCAAGCCCTCATTGATGACCTTATTGAAACCATGAGGGATGCTAATGGCGCGGGTCTGGCCTCTACTCAAATCGCTGTTCATAAAAGAATCTGCGTGATTGAGGTGAAAAAAAACCCTCGCTATCCTTACAAGCCAGACATTCCATTAACTGTATTAATTAATCCAAAAGTCACCTTTCTAACGGAAGACAGAATCAACGTCTTTGAAGGATGCCTTTCAGTCCCCAATATGAGAGGCAAGGTTGATCGCTGCCCTGAAATTCAGATTGAAGGGTATGACCGTGAAGGAAATAATGTCAGCTTTATATCAAAGGGAATCAGCGCTGGAACCTTTCAGCATGAGCTCGATCATCTCGATGGTCTCATCTATACCGATCGAATGGCAGACTCGAGTTCTCTCACAACCATAGAAGAATTTGCAGAGCATTACGAGGATGGCTTTAAGCAACAAGTCATCAGCATTGTTGACCTCTATGGTAGTTGATAAAACTTCTTTATCGCTATAGTTCAATTTGAAATATAGTATTAAAAATTAATGATTTTTCTTCATTCTTATAACTAATTGTTCTTTCATATATATCATTAGAAAGTTTCTATTTTTTAGCCAATTTAAAGATAATTTTTATAGATTTGATGGACTACTTTCTATATACTCGTTCCTTGTAGGGATATAAAAATTCCTGCAGGTAAAAAAGGAGAGAGATTTATTAAACTAAAAAAGGAGATAATGTTTTGGAAGATCAAATATTAGCTTTAACGGCTGAAGTAGCCGCTATAAAAGGTGCTGCCGAGGTCACAAACAGGATGTTTGCTGAGGCGTACTATTACATAACAATTCCTTTGATGGTTCTCATTCATGCTGGCTTCCTTCTCTATGAGATGGGTGCTACACGCTTGCAGAATGTTCTGTCATCGGGTGTTAAAAATTTACTCGCGTTCGCGTTTACTATCGCTGCATGGTATCTATTTGGCTGGTGGTTCTACTGGGCCCTGCCAACTTGGCCGTTAGACCTCGCCGCAGGCGCTGGTTATATGGAGATATCGGGTCTAGAGTATGCAAACTCTATCGCATGGGCTTGGGGCGATTCTGCTCAGTACATGGGACCAAATATGGGTGACAATTCTTCAGGTGTATTCTGGGGTGCTTTTGCTCTATTCGCCGCAACAACTGCATCGATCGCATCTGGTGCACTAATCGAGAGAATACAAACTGTAGGTTTTGTAATCTGTGCGGTTGTGCTAGGTACTGCCGCATGGGGTATTGCAGCGGCATGGGGATGGCATGCTGACGGATGGTTAGTAACTGAGTTTGGATATCACGACTTTGGTGCTGCTGGTCTTGTGCACGCTGTCGCTGGATTCTTCGCGCTGGGTGTTCTATTGAACTTAGGTCCACGTGTAGGAAAATTCAACGCTGACGGTTCAGCGAATCATCTTGCGGGTCATAACATGCCGCTTACAGTAACTGGCTTAATGCTGATTATTGTTGGATTCTTTGGATTCCTAATGGCTTGTATCATTCTGCCTGGAGAAGGTTGGAGTTGGTATGGTGACAGAGCGACTACCATTTATGGTACTCCAATGACACTTTCAGCACTAGCATTTAACGTTCCTCTGGCTGCTGCTGGTGGAATTATCGGTGCTTGGGTTATGACTAGAGATCCTTTCTGGATGATGTCTGGCTGTCTAGCAGGTATTATTTCAGTAGCCTCGGGTCTTGATGTGTACTTTGGTTCAACTGTCATAGCTGTATCTATGCTTGCTGGTATTATTCTGAAGCCTTGTGCAGACTGGCTAGAGGGTCTTGGTATCGATGATGCTGTTGGTTGTGTTACGGTTCACGGAACGATTGGACTATTTGGCGTTGTAATGCTTGGTATCTTAGGTTCTGGAGTTCCAGGACTTGGCGCTTTTGCTCCAGAAGATACTGTTGCAATTAGCCTATTTGGCCAAATTGTTGGTGCAGTAGTCATGTTCTTGCTAGGTTTTGTTCCAGGATACGTTGTGTCTTGGATAGTGAATAAGGCTGGAATGTTACGTATCCCAGACGCAGTTCAAATCAAAGGTCTTGATGCAGTGAAAGTACCTGCACAGGCATACCCTCAAGGTATGACGAGCCCTGAATCTGAATCTTAATTTTTAAGGAGAATTAATATGGGATATTTTGCTGAATCTTTTGCAGAACTTTATAATGCTGATGGTTGGATGGACATGGGCATGTATATCGGTGCTGGTACATCAGCCGCTGGCTGGTGGACAGTGATTGCTACGGTAATGTTGGTAGGAGTCTTAGTTAAAGGCAACACTGACGAGCAGGATCACTATAAGTAAAATCTGTAAAAAGTAAAAAAACGAAAAGGGCGGTATGAAAATACCGCCCTTTTTTTTGTAAGAATGAATCCGTTAAACTTTAAGTAATAGTCTCGCTGGATCTTCTAAAGCTTCTTTAATGGAGATTAAAAATTGAACCGCCTCTTTACCATCAATAATGCGATGATCATAAGATAAAGCAAGGTACATCATGGGTTTTATGACCACTTCACCATTCACTGCAATAGGACGCTCTTGCGTCTTATGCATTCCTAAGATAGCACTCTGGGGTGAATTAAGTATAGGTGTTGAAAGTAGTGAGCCAAAAACGCCGCCATTAGAAATCGTAAAGGTGCCACCACTCATCTCTTCAATCCCAAGCGTCCCATCTTGAGCTCTGACAGCATAATCCATAATCCCTTTCTCAATATCATGCATCCCCATTTTGTGGGCATCACGAAGAACGGGAACAACGAGACCTCTATCAGAAGAAACAGCAACAGAAACATCACAGAAGGCATGATAAACAATATCGTCACCATCTAAATAGGCATTCACCGTTGGGAATTTTTTGAGTGACTCGACGGCTGCTTTCACAAAGAAAGACATGAATCCTAATTTCACAGAGTACTTCTTCTCGAAGGCCTCTTTATAGCTCGCTCTCATTGCCAAGATTTCACTCATATCAACTTCATTAAAGGTTGTCAGCATGGCAGTATTTTGAGTCGCTGAATGAAGCCTATTTGCAATCGTTTTACGGATTCGAGTCATTGGGACTCTCTCCTCCATTCGGTTACTGCTCGGTTGAGACGATTGCGAAACTGGGGCAGCGGCTGGCTCTTCTCTAGGAATTTCAGGCGCAGCAACTGGCTCTTTTTTGACCTCTTCTTTTGGAGCTTCTTCAGGGCTTACCTGGGCAGTTTTTACAGGCTCTTCTTGGGCGACATGCTCCTCTTGAGGAGTATCATCATTTGAAGCATCTGCCGAATCATCTAAAAGACCAAGAACTTGCTGCTCATTAACGGTTTCTCCTTCTTCAGCTAGAATTTCAGTGAGGATGCCAGACTCTTCTGCAGGAACTTCAAGAACGACTTTATCCGTCTCAATTTCGACGATAACATCATCAACCTCTACAGAGTCTCCAGGTTTTTTATGCCATGCAGCAACGGTTGCCTCGTTAATCGATTCTGGCAAAACAGGTACTTTTACTTCTTTCATTTCTTAATGCTCCTAGCTTTATTAATAGGCTGAATGCCTAGTCCTTTTTCAATAATATGACTTTGATTAATATTATGCATTCTAACACTGCCTTCTGCAGGAGCAGCATAAAGCTCACGCGCTACTACATGAAGAGTTTGTCCCTTTTTAATGCTTTCCATAAAGTTATGTCTTGAGGTATACCAAGCGCCTTGATTGATGGGTTCTTCTTGACACCAAACTATATCCTTGGCCCCCGTAAATTTAGCTAACTCAGATTGAAGCGCTTCGTAAGGAAAAGGGTAGAGCTGCTCTAGTCTAAGAATAGCAACATTATTTATTTGATCATCTTGACGACGCGTTAGTAACTCATAAAAAACTTTTCCACTGCACATTAAGACTCGATCAACCTTTTTAGGTTTAATGTTGTCATATTGTTCTTCATAAACATCTCTAAATTTACCCTCAGTAAACTTAAATAAAGGAGAGGCTGCAAGAGGGTTTCTAAGCAAGCTTTTAGGAGACATAATAATCAGTGGTGCCCTAAACTTTCTGAGGACTTGACGCCTAAGTAGATGGAAAATTTGTGAGGCCGTTGATGGAACACAAACCTGCATATTATGACTAGCACAAAGCTGAAGAAAGCGCTCTAGTCTTCCTGAGGAGTGCTCAGGTCCTTGACCTTCAAGGCCATGAGGTAGAAGCATAACGAGGTTCGATAGGCGGCCCCATTTAGCTTCTCCCGAGGCTATAAATTGATCAATAATTGCTTGAGCGCCATTCACAAAGTCTCCAAACTGAGCTTCCCATATGACGAGGGACTCTGGGTTTGCAGTGGCGTAACCATATTCAAATCCAAGCGCTGCCTCTTCAGAGAGGATTGAGTCAAATATTTGAACTCTGCCTTGATTCTCATTAATGTTCATAAGTGGGGTGTAATCTTCATTAGCGAGCTGATTATGTAAGACTGCATTCCTATGAAAAAAAGTTCCTCTGCCGCAGTCTTGTCCAGTGAGTCTAATGGGAACCCCAACTTCAGTTAAACTGGCAAAAGCAAGCGTTTCAGCAAATCCCCAGTCAGCATTAATTTTGTCATTAGCCATTTTGTTTCTCTCTGACATCATCTTTTTAACGCGTGGATGAACTTCGAATCCATCTGGGACATGCTGCAGTTTTTTGTTGAGATCCTTGATATGTTTTTTGCTGATTGCAGATTTATAGGGATCATGCCAAGTTGAGTCAAAATAATCTTCCCAAAGTAATTCCCAAGCCCTTTTATTTTTTGGCTCTAGGATGTTGTAGGCTACTCTGTTGCCGTCTTTCAGTTCTTGTCGATAGTCAGCAATCATCGCGTCAACCTCTGATTGATCAATGACACCTTGTTTCATTAAGGTATTGGCATAGTTTGCACGCGTCGTCGGAAGTTTTCTGATGGCCTCATACATTAACGGCTGAGTGACAGCTGGTTCGTCAGCCTCATTGTGACCGTGTCTTCTATAGCACATGAGGTCAATAACCACATCTTTCTTGTAGCGCATGCGATAGTCAAGTGCGAGCTTAGTTATAAAACTAACCATTTCTGGGTCTTCTGCGTTGACATGAAAGACTGGCGCATTAATCATTTTTACAACGTCAGTACAGTAATCCGTTGACCTGGCATCCGTTTGTTTTGAGGTCGTAAAGCCAATCTGATTGTTAATAATAATGTGAACAGTGCCCATCGTTCTGTAGCCTCGTGATTGAGACATATTTAAGGTCTCCATCACAATGCCTTGGCCTGAAAAGGCTGCATCACCATGGATTAGAACAGGAAGAATCTTTTGCCGATCTGATTCATTATTTTTATCTTGGTGATACCTGGCGTATCCTTCAATGACGGGGTTGACTAGTTCAAGATGAGAAGGATTAAACATTAATGCAAGGTGAACATCCTTTTTACTAGTTTTGATATCTGATGAAAAGCCTTGATGATATTTGACATCACCCGTTTGTTTTTTACTTAAGCCAAGATCTCCAGCAAACTCTTTGAAGAGTTTTTCAGCCCTCTTCCCCATAATATTAATGAGAACGTTTAAGCGGCCTCTATGGGCCATGCCGAGGCATATTCTATTCATCAGGTATTCGCCTGAGTGCTCAATTAATACATTTAATAAGGGAATGAGGGTGTCACTCCCTTCGAGAGAAAAGCGTTTTTGACCGACATACTTATTATGAAGAAATTTCTCAAAAACTTCGGCCGCGGTAATCCTTTGAAGGAGCCATTTTTTATATTCAGGTGTTTCATTTTGCTCCAAAGACATCGTTTCAATCTTTGTTTGGATCCACTTCCTCTCTTCAAGATTAGGGATGTGCATATACTCGACACCAAGGCTAGAGCAATAAGTTTTGTTGAGTGACTCAAAAAGCTCTCTTAGCGTGTTGCAGTTGGGTCCCTGGTAAGAGCCCATATCAAACGTGGTATCTAAGTCCGCTTCACTCAAACCAAACTCTTCAAGCGTAAATGGCGGCGTTGAGTGGTGTCTTGGTCTCTTGAGTGGATCTAAGGTGGCCCTTAGGTGTCCCGAAAATCGAAAGGCATAGATGAGCCTGAGAACGCCAAGCTGGGCAGCGCTTTGGGTGGGTCTATTTGGAGCAGTATTGGATTCAAAATTAGATTCGCCGTAATTAATAAAGCGACTGATCACATCTTCATGCGAGTTAGAATTATTGTTCATTATTCCTGTAATTTATGGGGGAAGGGTAGCTTGAATTTATAAATACTGGGTGCAGGTAAGATTTACCAATCATGCAGTTAATTAGCATGCCATTTTGTGCTTGCTGTAAAGTTAAAATAGTCACAGTTTGTGAGTTTATTTTTTTAAGTCAAATTATATAGAGATTAGGCACTCTCATCGCATAATTATTTAAAAATTTGCATTACAAATTGTAGGGTAATTTTTTTATTCTGGTTGTGATTTATAGAATATTATTTTATGAATATTATTAAGCATAGATTGAATATATTAAATTAATAATAATTCAGCGCCCAGTATAATTATCCGTAAACTTCAAAATTGTATTTACCTTACTCTCATAACTTAATCGCTTCATGAACAATTTCTTAAAAATACTTAAAGACAAAAGTCATATTTTGGCTGATGGCGCTACAGGAACCAATTTATTTGGAATGGGTTTAGAGACGGGTGATCCTCCTGAGCCTTGGAACCTTGAGCATAAGGACAGAATCCGCTCCTTGCATCAAGGTTTTGTTGATGCGGGTTCTGATTTGTTTTTAACAAACAGTTTTGGTGGAACATCCTTTAGACTGAAGTTACATAATCTTGAGAATCAAGTCTTTGAGCTTAATAAAGCTGCTGGAGTTGTAGCTAGGGAGGTTGCTGATAATGCTGATCGCCTAGTCATTGTTGCAGGGGCAATGGGACCAACCGGAGAAATGATTGAGCCTCATGGACTGATGACGCCTAGCGAAGCGACAGCTGCTTTTAGAGCTCAAGCAGAGGGCCTGGCTGAGGGCGGAGTAGACGTGCTTTGGCTTGAGACGATGTATGCGATGGAGGAGCTAGAGGCAGCAATAGATGCGGTCAAAGATATTGGGCTCCCTGTCTGCGCGACAATGAGTTTTGATACCGCTGGCAAAACAATGATGGGGATTACACCTTCAAATCTTGCCAAAAGATCTAAAGATTTAAACTTAATGGGTTTTGGCGCCAATTGCGGTATTGGTGCGCCGGACCTATTGGCAACAATCAATGACATCTCAAAGAGTGTTGAGCCTGAGACAGTGGTTATCTCTAAAGCGAACTGCGGCATTCCGGAGTTTGTCGATGGCAGTATCGTTTATTCTGGAACCGAAGAGCTCATGTCTGAGTATGTAAAAATTGCCATGAATTCAGGCGCCAACATTATTGGTGGTTGTTGTGGGACCACTTTTGATCACGTCAGAGCAATGAGGAAAGCAATGGACGAACACATTGTCACTTCAGCGCCAACCCTCGAAGAAATCGAAGAGAAGGTAGGCGCAATGTCTGAGGGCTCAAGATCGATCTTTAAGGGCGATGATTCAAAGCCAGTGAAGCTGAGAAGGAGCCGCCGCTCAAGGTCTTAAGACCCAATATTTAATTTTAAATTCGAATTGGCTCATTAAATAATTTTCCTTGTAGTATAATTTTTTTTATTCTAAGTAAATTATTTTGTTGTGGCTACTACAAAAAACCCGCCGCCTAAAGAGAAAGGTGTTTCCATCATTGACAAAAATCTTCCTTCTTTTGGGAGTGATAAACAGCTTGAGGCTTCAATAGGTAAACAGGTTCGTATTGCTAGAAAAAATGCTGGCGTCACATTGCAGCAGCTATCAAAGCAATCGCTTTTGTCTGCCAGTATGCTCTCTAAAATTGAAAATGGCCAAATCAGCGCATCGCTCAAAACAATCCAACTCATCTGCCATGCACTCAACATTTCAATTACCTCATTGTTTAAGCAGCATGATAAAGATGTTGAGCCCACCTTTATTAAATCAGGTGACGGCCTAACGATCGAGAGAGCTGGCTCAGATGAGAGTCGTCATTACCAATTACTCGGTCATACCGTTGGAGGCTCACTGAACGTCGAGCCTTGCTTAATTACGATCACTTCAAGAGACTATGAGTTTCCTGAATTTCAACACAAGGGCGTAGAGTTCATTTATATGCTTAAAGGTCAGATGGATTATTATTATGGAACTAAGATCTACCACTTTAAAAAAGGCGACTCTTTATATTTTGATTCTGATAAGCCTCATGGGCCTAAAAAAATAATCAGTGATGAGTGCCAGTTTCTGACCATTATTTGCACGAATAACTCTGATTAACAATAATTTTCTAAGAGCAAATGAGTAATTTTTTTGCTCACATTTACTTCCTCAATTAAGCTCTCAAATCAGTTTTTTTTCATGTTTTTTTAAACATTTTTAGAAGAAAAACAACACTTTATTAAATTTCTTTAAAATAAAAAAAATTTCTTGACAATGGATTATCATTAGGAGTATACTCCATGCATAATTTACTGAAACACTCATTTTTTGAGTGGATATTTGAGTTACCCAATTAGATACTTATCTGTATCTATATAGTCAGTAAATTAATCTGGTTTTTATTTGGGTTTATTTTTACGAATCTAAATAAAATCTACTAGGGGGCAAATCTTTATTTAAAGATTTTTTTTATTTTTTCGGAGAGATTAAATGACAGATTTAGAACAACACGTTAACGAGCCTGGACGCGACAAACTTGTAAAAGAAGTTAAAGCTAAAATCGACGCTTTGGGTGTTACATATGTATATTATCAATTTGTATCTGTTACCGGGCGTATTGTCGGTAAAGGTATTCCAGCAAGACACTGGGAGAGATTAGCTGAAAAAGGATTCCAGCTGGTTTATGGTTCAACTGCTAACTTGTTTGTGGATAGACATGGAGACTATATCGGTTATGGTCCAGAGTCATCAGAGCTTGTTGGTATTCCAGATCCAGAAACTTTTTGTCAACTTCCTTGGGATAAAAGAGTAGCGCGCGTATTCTGTAGACTTTATAGAAACCGTGAAGAGCGTGAAAACCCAGGCGAGGCATTAACGTCTGATTGTCGTGGAAACTTATATAGACAGCACAAAGAATTTCAAGACCAATATGGTTTAGATATGCGCTGCGGCACTGAGCCAGAAATGATGTGGCTTAAGCGTGGTGAAAATGGAGGAACAGACGGCGGTGTCACTAAGCCAAACTGTTACCATATCGATCAGTTTGAAGAGTTGCGTCCTGTGTTTATGAAAGTGATTGAATATTCAGAGCAAATGGGACTAGATATTATCCAAGGAGACCATGAAGATGCTCCTGGACAGTTAGAGCTTAATACTCAGTTTGATGATGTATTAAGAAATGCGGATCGATTAACAACTTATCGTCAAATTTGTGCACAAGTTGCACGTGAGTTTGGTTTGTTGGCATGCTTTATGAGTAAACCTTTTATGGGCGTTTCGGCTTCAGGCTGTCACCATAATATGTCTTTATGGAAAGGTGGCAAGGATGTCTTTCATCCAGAAATTGCTACTGGTGATGGTGAGCTTCCAGGTATGCCCGGTTGCTTTACTTACAAAGAGGGTGGAGAAAATACATTTATGCCAGATCCATCTATTGATGAGAAAATGCCAGGTCCGATTGGGCTTCAATCAATTGGCGGTGTCATCAAGCACTTACCTGCTCTAACATCAATTGGTTCATCAACAGTTAATTCTTATCGCCGTCTTTGGGATACAGGTTTTTGGGCGCCAATCTTTGCTGACTGGGGTTACCAAAACCGTACTTGTGCGCTCCGCGTTTCAGCGCCAGGTCGTTTTGAGTACCGCTCGGTTGACTCTATGGTGAATCCTTACTTAATGGGCTCAGCTCTATTAAAAGCTATGGGTGACGGTATTGATAATAATATTGATGCAGGCGAGCCAGAAGAAAGAAATATCTATGCAGCAATGGAGGCGGGTAAAGACGTTAAGAAGCTTCCAATGTCATTGGGTGATGCGATGAATGAGCTTGCAAATGATGAGGTCATTAAATCTGCTATGCCAGATGAAATGTATACAGTATATAACCATTACAAGACAGATGAGTGGGAGAGATTCAACCACACTGTTACGGACTGGGATTTGGAGACTTATATAGACTGCTTGCCATAGGCTAGCTTCTTTAGGTTTTATTTGGAGTGCCCACCTAGCGGTGGGCAATTTTTAGGGAAAGGGAGATTATATGTGCGGAATAGCAGGAATCATTCATAAGAATGCTGGCAAAGATGTAAACATTGGTGAGCAAATGACATCAATGCTTCAAGCTTTAAAACATAGAGGGCCAGATTCAACTGGTTATGCTATGTATGGCGATGATAATGGAAATCAAGTCGTTAGGTTTAAGGTTGCTGAAGCAGCTGATCTTGAAGGCAGTTTTGATATACATGCTCAAATTGAATCAAGAATTGCAATGGTTAAATCCAGACTTAAAGATTTAGGTGCAAAAGTTGTTAAAGAGGACAGTGCAACCGAATATGCTCATCGTTACGAGATTCAATTCTCTGGTGATATGAAAAAGTTAGCAGACTTTGTTGAGGATATTGAAGGCGTTGAAATTTTATCAATTGGTAACTCTCTTGAGTTAATTAAAGATCTTGGCGATGCATCAGTCGTATCTGATCAGTATGGCTTGAATCAATTCAATGGCACTCATGGCATTGGGCACACAAGAATGGCGACTGAGTCAGACGTAGATATTCGTTCTGCTCACCCATACTGGGCATACCCATTCAGTGACGTTGCGGTAGTCCACAACGGCCAGCTGACCAATTACTGGAC
>ERZ767285.352-NODE-352-length-16895-cov-4.434594_pt1 | contig 16895 bp, 14 predicted proteins | sample MGYA00374953_ERZ767285 | MGnify/ENA primary metagenome ERZ767285 (study PRJEB28947, sample SAMN06267186) | marine metagenome | isolation source: Columbia River Estuary | place: USA:Columbia River Estuary, USA | collected 2013-07-23 ...
ATGTTTTTAAGATTTTTTTGTCTTGTTTTTCTAACAACAAGCGTTTTTGCAAATTCACAGTCTTTTGAAGACTTTCTGGATCAGGTTCGCAAATCTGCAATAGAACAGGGAGTCTCTAAAGCAACCCTTGACAAAGCCTTCTTAGGGCTTGAGCCTAACCTTGATATCTTAAAATCTGACGGCTCTCAGGCCGAGTTTACTCAAAATTTTTGGCGTTATGTCAACAAAAGAGTTGGCAAGACGCGGCTCAATAATGGCAATGATACATTAAAACAAAACGCCTCGTTACTCAACAAAACCTCACAAAAATATGGTGTCCCAGCGCATCTAATCGTTGCTTTTATGGGTCTAGAGAGTAATTACGGAAACTATATGGGAAATGAGAGTCTGATTCAATCTCTTGCGACTCTTGCGTATGACCCAAGGCGATCAAAATTCTTTACAAGAGAGCTGATTGCAGCCTTAAAGCTGATGGATAAAAAAACCATTCCAATTGATGCAACTGGGTCATGGGCGGGCGCAATGGGTGCTGTCCAGTTTATGCCAACTAACGTCATTGCTTATGGCGTTGATGCCAATAATGATGGCAGGGTTGACCTTTGGAATGAAAAGGAAGACATCTATGCCAGTGCTGCAAACTTTCTAAGTGAGCTTGGCTGGAAAAAAGGCGAAAAATGGGGCCGTGAAGCCTTAATTCCTAAGAACTTTGACTACCGATTAACTGGCCTAACGGTTGAGAAGACAGTAAACGAGTGGGCAGCGCTTGGCGTACTTAAAGGGAATAGATCCGCTCTTCCAAGATCTAATTTTAAAGCCTCTTTAATTGTTCCGATGGGTCATAAGGGGCCTGCTTTCTTGGTCTATCGAAACTTCGATGTGATAATGGGCTGGAACCGCTCTATTCTCTACGCGCTTTCCGTTGCCTATTTGTCGGACAGACTTAATGGCGCTGGAAGACTCTCTGCAAAGCCTCTGGATGAGCCACTTCTCAGTAGAGAAGATGTTATGCAGATCCAAAATACCCTGAACCTCTTGGGCTATGACACCGGCACGCCTGATGGAATGGCTGGACCTAAGACAAGACAGGCCACTAGAAAATTCCAATCTGACATCGGCTTTGTTGCAGACGGCTATGTTGGATACGAACTATTTCAACAACTCCAATGACCATCAAAACCTATCTTGGTTTTGATGTTGGTACCAAACGAACAGGCGTAGCTATAGCAAATAGCCTAACCTCCCAGGCAAATGGAATTGACACTGTAATTCACAATAAAGATGGTTCAACAAACTGGAGAGACCTTGAAGACATTATTAAGCAGCACGATCCTAACGCATTCATCGTTGGCCTCCCGCTCGATAAAGACAATAAAGAGCAAGAAATGACTTTCATCGCTAAATCGTTTGGAAGAAAGTTGGAGGAGCGTTTTAATATTAATGTCTTTTTTATCGATGAATATTTATCCTCTTCAGAAGCAAAAAACCAACTAAAATGGCACTACGCACACAAAAACGCTGATAGGGGTGACGTAGATAAACGATCAGCTGAACTAATTTTGCAGACTTGGCTCAATGAAACCACACACGATTAGCAACGATGCACAGCTCAACTCGAACGGAAGATTAATTCATCTTTTGGGCCTAGAAGGCCTTCCCAAAAATCAAATTGAAAAAATACTCGATGTAGCAGATGATCTTATCGATCAAAAGGGCAACCTTCAAAAAACTAAAATTCTTAGAGATATGTCGGTTGCGAATCTTTTCTTTGAGCCCTCAACACGAACTCGAAACACCTTTGAGATTGCCGGAAAGAGAACGAGCGCTAAAACAATAAACGTGGATCTTGCAAACTCTGCAACCAAGAAAAACGAAACCTTGATGGACACAATGCACACCCTTAAGGCCATGCAAATTGATATGTTTGTTATCAGGCACAAACAAAACGGCCTGCCGCATCATGTCGCTGAAAACATAAAAGGTGTGTCCATACTCAACGCTGGTGACGGCATCAATGCGCACCCTACTCAGGCACTGCTAGATGTCCTCACTATTCGTCAACATAAAAAAACGTTTGACAATTTATCTGTTGCAATTATTGGTGACATTAGGCACTCTCGTGTTGCACGATCAGGAATACAAGCAATGAAAACTCTGGGTACAACTGATATTCGTTTGATTGCTCCAGAAACACTTCATTACAAAGAAGAGACGCCAGGACTAGAACGCTTTGACAACCTTCAGCAAGGTATAGAAGGCGCGGATGTAATCATCTCACTCAGGCTCCAAAAAGAAAGAATGATCGCTGCAGATATCCCTGACGAGGAAACCTATTTCGAAGGTTTTGGACTGACGATTGACAGATTAAAGCTTGCTAAACCTGACGCAATCGTCATGCACCCCGGACCAGTTAATAGAGGCATAGAGCTTAGCTCAAATGTTGCTGATGGGCCTCAGTCAGTAATACTCCAACAGGTCACCAACGGCATTGCTGTTCGAATGGCTGTTATGGAAATTTTGGCGGGAGCTTTTTAGTTAATGAGTCAGCCCATTAATTATGAACTAGCCAAAGATGCACTTCATAAACTTAACACTGACGACACGATCTCATCTGCACATGGGCTTCTATGCGGCTTTTATTGTGTCAAACAAGACCTTCATCTGGATGACTGGCTTAATGAAATCCTAGTGAGCATTGATCTAAACAACTTGCTTGAAAAGGAAGCGCACGAGGTGCTTGCTGAAATATTTAACAACACCAGCGAACAACTTGCCGACCCTACGCTTAACTTTTGGCCAGTGATTGCGGATGATGACTCGCCTCTCAGAGAGCAGGCGAATACCCTTATTGAGTGGTGCCAAGGATACCTAGTCGGTCTCGGTCTTAGCTCAGTTGAAACCTCTGACGAAGAGGTGACTGAAATGATTAAAGATATCAGCGAGATTTCTCAGCTCGATGCGGACCTAGTCGATACAGATGATAACGCTCAGGACTTTTATGAAATCGTTGAGTTTGTAAGAATTGGTGTTCTTTTTATTCAAGAAACCCTGCAGCCTTCAAAGCAGGACTTTATCAGCCCCACACAACTCCACTAATAAAAAGCCTCTAAAACTTAAGTTAAAACTCAATCTCTATAATTATTTTATTTGCTTTGTCTATAATTAAAGTGTCCAATATTTAACTAAGGACTATTAAGAAAACTTTTTAATAACTTTAGGAGTAAAAAATGACATTAACACATTTATTTAAAGCCCAAGCTATATTTGCCTGGATATGGGTTCTGATGTTCTGGCTATTTCCAAATGTTCCCGCAGAAAGCTTTGGATTTGCATTAGCTGACAATCCTGATCTTGTGACCTTTGGTCAAGCAGCATCAATCCCAATACTAGGCATAGGTGTTATTTCTTGGATGGCTCCAAGTTGGGTTAGTGGTGAACATATAAAAAAATTAGGCATGCTGATGGGGGTGTACATTAACCTTTGTTTTGTTGCAGTTCAGCTATTTCACATATCAACCGGAGCTGCTGCTTTGGATCCTTTCGGAATGTTTGCAACTGCGATTTTTGTAGCTTTATTCTTCTGGAAGTGTCGCGCTTCTGACTAACTAATAAAAAGCCGAATTAAACATCAGTCTAATTCGGCTTTAAAAATTGGTGGCCACACCTAGAATTGAACTAGGGACACAGGGATTTTCAGTCCCTTGCTCTACCAACTGAGCTATATGGCCAAATCGCGTAATTATACACAAGGCAAATGAAAATTGAGTTTGAATTTAAGCTCTGAAAGCCTTGTTTAATCTATAAGTTATCTAAATACTTCTCAGCGTCTAATGCCGCCATACATCCCGAGCCAGCAGAAGTAACTGCCTGTCTGTAAATATGGTCAGCCACATCGCCCGCAGCAAATACCCCTTCAACACTCGTTTGGGTCGCATTTCCCTCTAATCCAGCTTGAACTTTTATATAGCCGTTGTTGATTTCGATTTGTCCCTCAAAGATACTAGTGTTTGGCTTATGTCCAATCGCTATAAAAACGCCGTGCACATCAATCTCTTTTGTATCTCCATCATTGCCTCTTAAACGAAGGCCGGTGACGCCCATGTCGTCGCCTAAAACTTCATCTAAATTATGATCCCACTCTATGGAGACGTTTCCATTTTTAGCTTTTTCCATAAGCTGATCGGACAGAATCTTTTCAGATCTGAATTTATCTCTTCGATGAACAACAGTGACATGATCGGCTATATTTGATAAATAGAGAGCCTCTTCAACAGCCGTATTACCACCACCTATAACAGCAACCTTTTGTCCGCGATAGAAAAAACCATCGCATGTCGCACAGGCTGAAACGCCCTTACCTTTAAAGGCTTCTTCAGAGTCAAGCCCTAAGTATTGAGCGGTTGCTCCTGTTGAAATAATGACAGCATCCGCAGTATAAGTGGTCTCACCACCCTGAAGCGTAAAAGGACGCTTCGAGAAGTCAACACTCGTTATATGATCGTTAATGATTTCAGTGTTAAATCTTAGGGCATGGTCTTTCATCCGCTCCATCAAGTCTGGACCTTGAAGCCCATCATGATCGCCAGGCCAATTGTCAACGTCAGTCGTGGTCATTAATTGACCGCCCTGTTCAAGTCCACTCACAATCACTGGATTTAAGTTAGCTCTAGCCGCATAGACTGCAGCAGAATAGCCAGCAGGGCCTGATCCAACAATCAAAACTCGGCAATGTTTAATATCACTCATAATGAAATACTTTATACTAATTAATCAAATGAGTATTATAAGCTGTCTTGAAAAAAAATAATAAACGAACCACTCAAAATACCCCTATAAATAATCCGCGCTCAAAACTCGTCAGTGAGTCTATTTTTATTTTGCTGATGATGGTTGGTGCAATTTTTTTCATATCCCTTATAACCAGCTCTATCAGTGAAGACCCTTGGACAGGTGGATCTGTGCTTAACGAGCCAGTAGCAAATAAGGCGGGGGTTTTTGGCGCCTATTTAAGCGACATTAGTTTTGCAATATTTGGCTACGTATCCTATATAGTCCCAATAGCCATTGTATGGCTTGGTTATAACTTCCATAGAGATGCAAACAAGGAGCGCCAAAGTCAGCTTACATTTTTAATGCGCCTCATATCCTTCTTTGTGATGCTCTTCTTTATTGCGGCCCTTGCTCACCAGTATGCGCCCAATATAGCATTAATGGACAACATCAAAGTCGCCTTCTTGTCGGGAGGATGGGTAGGTGAGTCGATGCATGAACATCTTTTTTATGGAGTTTTTGGGGCGTCTTCAACACTTATTTATGTCGGAATCATTTTGGTTAGTTTTAGTGTTGCAACTAGCGCCTCTTGGAAAAATATTACTACCTCACTGTTCAAAAATCGTCTCAATAAAAGAGAAAAGACTCAAGACAAGCCAAAGAAAGAAAAAATAAAGCCAGAAATCATTAGCTCTAAGCCTGCTTCTGTAGAGTCAGTCAAAATAGACAACCCCAATAAAGCAGAGAAGGCTGAAAAACCTAAGAAGGCAGAGAAGGCTGAAAAACCTAAGAAGGCAGAGAAGCCTCAAAAAGAACAAGGCAGCAACCTATTTAAATCTGGGACATCGGGTGGCTTACCAGACTTATCACTACTTGATGATGTTGACAATTCTGGGCTAGGCTATACAGAAGAATTTTTAGTGGAGATGGGCCAGCAAGTTGAAATTAAGCTGAAAGACTTTGGTTTTGATGTCACCATCACAGCAGTCACCCCAGGCCCTGTTGTCACTCAATTTGAAATATCCCTAGCGCCTGGCATTAAAGTCAGTCAAATTATGAACCTTAACAAAGATCTCGCCAGAGCGCTTCTTGTTGAGAGCGTCAGAATCGTGGATGTGATCCCTGGAAAGCCAGTCATTGGACTTGAAATACCAAATAATAATCGTGAGATGATTGGACTTAAAGAAATTCTCTCAAGTGAGGCTTTTGCAAAGGCAAACTCCACACTCTCAATGGGGCTTGGTAAGGATATTAATGGCTTACCAGTAGTTGTTGATCTTGCAAAAATGCCTCACTTGCTGGTAGCCGGCGCAACAGGAATGGGTAAGTCAGTGGGCCTTAATGCGATTATTTTAAGCATCTTATATAAGGCATCGCCAGAGCAGGTCAGGCTGATCATGATTGACCCTAAAATTGTTGAGCTTGCCTCATACGCCGACATTCCTCACCTTCTGACGCCGGTGGTAACAAATATGAATGAGGCTGCAAGCGCACTCTGGTGGTGTGTCAATGAAATGGAAAGGCGCTACAGCCTCCTTGCCAAATTTGGTGTCAGAAATATTGAATCATTCAACGAAAAACAGCGCCTCGCTAAAAAGGCTGGAAAACCACTTTTAGATCCATCTTTTAATCCAGAGACTGCCAAAGAGGGGGAGGAGCATCCAGAACTTGAAGCGCTCCCTCTGATTGTTATAGTCATTGATGAGTATGCCGACATGTTAGGCGCCCTTGCACAAGAAGATCGCGCCAAATCGAAACGAGTTGAGAGCCTTATTGTCCGAATAGCGCAAAAAGCTCGTGCTGCAGGAATGCACCTGATTGTTGCCACGCAAAGGCCAAGTGTTGACGTGATCACAGGCCTCATCAAATCAAACATCCCAACAAGAATGTCGTTCAAAGTCTCATCAAAAACAGACTCCAGAACAATTCTAGATCAATCTGGAGCAGAGCAGCTTCTGGGCATGGGTGATATGCTCTATATGGCCCCAGGACTGTCTCACCTCACCAGGGTGCATGGAGCCTTTGTAGAAGATAGTGAAATACTAAGAGTTGTCAAACACCTCAAGAAGAATTCAAATCCTAACTATTTAGATGGCATTCTTAATCCTCAAACAGAGTCATTAGGCGATAAAGAGCCAGGCCAGTCTTCTGGAGAACAGGATCCTCTTTTTGATGAGGCTGTTCAAATAGTAACATCAACAAGAAGAGCCTCGATATCAAGTCTTCAAAGAAGAATGCGTATTGGCTATAACCGCGCAGCTCGGATTATTGAAGACATGGAGGCTAGTGGGATTGTCAGCTCAATGAATAGTGCTGGCAATAGAGACGTTCTAGCACCAGAACCGATTGACCCAGAGTCCTAAAGCAATGCTTTATAAGGTCTGGTCTGTTGCTGTCATTCTTGCAGCACTAGCAACGGCTGGAATCCTCCTTCTGGAGTCTCAACTCCAACAAGTCGTCTTGCTGCCAGACCAGGGAGCTGCCTGGTATTTTTGGAAAAGGACAGATCCGAATTTTGCTTCTCTAGGCACATCATGGGGAGGCTACATAATGCATCAGCTTTTCATATGGGGAATTATCAGCTGGGCACAAAAAAACAGAGAAAAGCTTAGTGATAGAACTAAGATGCACGCCATTAATTGGATAGCATTAGGTGGCACTGCAGTATTTGGTTTGATGCATTTTATTCAAACGGCATTCTGGTATGACGGGCTAGCACAAAATGTATCTGTGTTTTCATCTCAAGCATCGGTCATACTTTTGCTCGTCCTTGTATTGATGATTGAAGCGCCAAGAAGAGGGTTATTTTTTGGATCTGGTGGCAGACAGTTTGTAGGTATACGGCCATTTTTAATCCGCTACCATGGCTACTATTTCTCCTGGGCCGTTGTCTATACATTTTGGTTTCATCCAATGGAAACGACATGGGGGCATTTATTTGGATTTTTCTATACGTTCTTATTGATGATTCAGGCTGGTTTTATTTTTACTCGAGTTCATACCAATCGCTGGTGGACACTTACCCTAGAGGTCTTGGTTTTATTTCATGGTGTTGTGGTTGCCTTACTGGCAGGACAAGAGTTTTGGCCTATGTTTCTTTTTGGCTTTCTGATGATGTTTATCGTCACTCAAATGCACGGATTAGGCCTATCAAAACTGATCAGATGGCTCTTAGCAGCGTCATTTATTATTGCCCTACTCTTTGTCTATTCAGAAAGAGGCTGGAGCCAATTGAATGAGATTTTCAGAATTCCAGTCATTGATTATCTGCTTGTTTTTGTATTAGCGGGGCTTGTGTTACTAATAAAAAGGCTTTCTAAAAAGCCTGGAAACTAACTGTTATCAATGGGTAGATACAGTAAATTATTCTTGACAGTTTAATGCCGTTACTATAAAGTTGTTTGAAGCCAACTTTATTAGTTGGTTTTTTAATCGATAATCTATTGCGCCTTATTAAAGGCGTTTTTTAAGGAGAGAGAAAAATGAAAAAAACTTTAAGTATTGTTTTGTCAGTGCTTTTAATGGGTATTTTTTCACCAGCCTTTGCCAATTCAATTAAATGGTCAATGCCTGGTGATTCTTTAACTCTTGATCCGCATGCACAAAACGAAGGACCGACTCACATGGTTTCTCGTCAAATATATGAGGGCTTAGTCACTCCAGGTATCAACATGGAAGTGCTTCCTCAGCTTGCAGAGTCATGGACAACAACAGCTGATGATACATGGATATTTAATATTCGTAGGGGTGTAACGTTTCATGACGGTTCATCTTTAACAGCTGGTGATGTTGCTTTTAGTGTCAATAGAGCAAAGACTGCTCCATCTGATATGGTTGATTTAATTAAAAGTGTTAAATCGGCAAGAGCAATTGATGATCACACCGTTGAAATAAAAACTGATGGGCCAAACCCAATTCTGTTAAACCAATTAACTCAGATATTTGTAATGTCTGAAGCTTGGTCAAAAGCAAATGGCTGTGAAGCCTCATACAATTGGGATGCAGGTGAAACGTCTTATTGCGCATCCAATGCAAACGGAACTGGACCATTTGAAATTACTTTTAGAGAGCAGGACGTTAGGACTGTTTTTGAAAAAAATGACAACTGGTGGGGAAATCACTACACACACAACATAGATAAAATTGAATTACTTCCGATTAAGAATGATGCAACAAGAGTTGCAGCCCTTCTGTCTGGAGAAATCGACTACACTAATGTTGTCCCAGTTCAAGACATCAAAAGGATTAATTCGTCTATGGGTCATGCTGTGAAAATGACTCCTCAAAATAGAACTATCTTCTTTGGTATGGATCAAGGATCAGATGAATTGAACTCATCTAACATTAAAGGAAGTAATCCTTTTGCAGATAAAAGAGTTCGTCTGGCAATGTACCATGCTCTAGATATGGATGCTATCCAAGACAAGGTCATGAGAGGACAAAGTGTGCCGGCAGGTATTATTACTGCTCCTGGTGTTAATGGCCACACGGCAGCTCGTGATCAAAGAATGGCTTATGATCCTGCGACATCAAAAAAACTTTTAGCTGAAGCTGGCTATCCTGATGGATTTGAAGTCACATTAGATTGCCCTAATGATCGTTATATCAATGACGAGGCAATTTGTGTAGCGGCTATTAGTATGTTCGCAAAAATTGGTGTTACAGTGAATCTTGATGCTAAGACCAAGAGCCAACACTTCTCAGAAGTAAAAGAGGGTGATGCTAATGGTATGACGAGTGATATGTACATGTTAGGTTGGGGTGTCCCAACTTTTGACAGTCACTATGTCTATTCATACTTGTTTGAAAGCTCTGGAAGCTGGAATAAAGTAAATTTCAGCAATGCTAGAGTTGACGAGTTGGTTGCAGCAATGGGTGTTGAAACAGACCTAGATAAAAGAAATGCTATGATTGCTGAAGCTTGGGATATTACTCAAGACGATGTAACGTATCTTCCTTTACATCACCAAGTTGTTAACCAAGCATCAAAAAGTAATGTCGATGTTCCAATTAGAATGAACAACGAGCCATTATTTAGATTTGCAAACGTAAAGTAAAGTAGTAAAAAATTTTCTGGCCAGTTATCTGGCCAGAAAATCATTTCAATTTTTATGTAACATAACCCCCCTCTTTATCACCTAGCTGTCAATGTATATCTATTTCTTTAAAAGACTTTTACAATCTGTCCTTGTAATGATTGTAGTAGCCTTTGTTTCCTTTTCATTGTTCAATTTTGTAGGGGACCCAGTTAACAGCATGACAGGAATAGACGCCTCTTATGAAAGGCAGGCAGAGGTTAGAGAGATTCTTGGATTAAATGATCCAGTCTATATTCAATTTTCAAGATTTTTAGGCAATGTTGTCCAAGGTGATTTTGGCATATCTTATCAACTAAAAAGAGAGGTTTCTGACTTAATTGCAGAACGAATGCCGGCCACACTTGAGTTAGTATTTGTATCCGCTTTGCTTGCCATCGTAATAGGCGTTATTCTTGGTGTTTATACAGGCATCCATAGGGATAGCTTTGTTTCAAATGTCATCCTTGTTGTTTCACTAGCTGGCGTTTCTCTTCCTACGTTCATTATAGGGATAATGTTAATTTACTTATTCTCTGTAATACTTGGGGTTCTGCCTTCATTTGGAAGAGGAGAGGTTGTTCAGTTAGGTTTTTGGGCAACAGGCTTCTTAACTGTTTCTGGCCTCAAGGCATTAATACTGCCCTCAGTCACATTAAGCTTATTTCAAATGACTTACGTCATCAGACTAGTTCGTGCAGAAATGATGGAAATACTCCAAACAGACTACATTAAATTTGCCAGGGCTAGAGGTATTAAAAAAAATGCCATCAACTATAAGCATGCACTTAAAAATGGCTTAATACCGGTCATCACTATTACTGGTATCAATATCGGAACCTTAATAGCCTTTTCGATTATTACTGAAACAGTATTTCAGTGGCCTGGTATGGGCCTTCTATTTATTAACGCAGTCTACTTTGTTGACATACCAATAATGTCAGCGTACATGATTATGGTTGCCTTTATTTTTGTAATGATAAATTTCATAGTTGATATCACATACTATTTTATCGACCCAAGAATCAGGCTTAAGGAAGAGGCAAGCTAGGAATGTTAAACAAAACTTTCAATAAAATTTACGACACCGATATAGGGTATAGCTTTTTTAATTCAAAAATTGCAATGATCTCTTCCGCTGTTTTGTTTATTATTTTTCTTTGTTCAATTTTTGCTGGTGTGGTTTCGCCCTATAACCCTTTTGACCCAGCTTCAGTCTCATTAATGGATGCATTTACTCCGCCTTCGTGGTCAGAAGGAGGAAGCCCTAGCTTTATCCTTGGAACAGATCAACAAGGTAGAGATATGTTCTCAACTATTATCTATGGCTCAAGGATTTCATTAATTGTGGGCTTTGCATCAATCCTTTTTGCAATGATACTTGGCGTATTCCTTGGCGTTACTGCTGGGTATATAGGCGGTAGATACGAGATAATTGTCATGCGAGTTACAGATGTCCAGCTCACAATTCCAAGCATCCTCATGGCACTACTCGTTAACGGTATCGCGAAATCAGTTATTTCACAATCGATGCATAGTGAAATGGCAATTTATGTGTTAATTTTTGCAATTGGTATCTCAGAGTGGCCTCAATTTGCTCGTGTCTCTAGAGCATCAACCTTAGTTGAAAAAAATAAAGAATATGTCTCGGCATCAAGAATTATAGGACTATCAAACGTCCTGATTATGTTTAAACACATCTTACCAAACATACTCAGGCCTCTATTAGTGATTGCTACCATAGGATTGGCTCTTGCAATCATCACCGAGTCTACGCTCAGTTTTTTAGGTGTAGGAGTTCCGCCCACCACTCCTTCACTAGGCACATTAATTAGATTTGGAAATAGTTTTTTATTTTCAGGTGAATGGTGGATTACATTTTTTCCAGCTATCTTTTTAATCGTTTTAGCTTTATCTATTAACCTATTAGGAGATTGGATGAGAGACGCCTTAAATCCAAAATTAAAAAAGAGATGAGTTTTTTAGAGGTTAAAAATTTAAATATTAGCTATCCAACAAGAAAAGAAACAATTGTTGCTAGTAAAAACGTTGAATTTACATTGGAAAGAGGTGAAATTCTTGGAATAGTTGGTGAATCTGGCTCTGGAAAGTCTACTATTGCAAATGCAATAATCAATTTAATTGATCCTCCAGGAGAAATAACAGGTGGCTCAATTAAAATTGATAATAACGAATTAAGAGATAACGAAGAGCTTATTCAAAACATTAGAGGAAAGAAAATTGGATTTGTTTTTCAAGACCCTCAAACATCCTTAAACCCATTATTTAAAATAAAAGATCAATTAATCGAAACCATTCAAACACATCTAGATTTAGATTATCAAGATGCATTGAAAAGGTCTATTCAACTCTTAGAAGAAGTGGGAATAGATAACGCTGAAAAAAGAATTGAAGACTATCCACATCAGTTTAGTGGAGGTATGCGTCAAAGAGTTGTTATTGCCTTAGCAATAAGCTGTGAACCCGATTTAATTATAGCTGATGAACCCACAACTGCTCTAGATGTAAGCATTCAATATCAAATACTTGAATTACTTAAAGACCTCACTAAAAAAAGAAATTTAGGTGTGATTATTATTACCCATGATATGGGAGTTATTGCAGAGACGACAAACAAAGTAATTGTTATGAGATATGGTGTTATTGTTGAGCAAGGGGATACAAAAGAATTGTTAACAAATCCTAAATCTACTGAGGCCAGAAGTTTAGTTATTTCTGTACCACCAACAAATAAAAAAATTGATAGATTTAAGCTGATTAGCCCTGAAGGAAAAGAAATTACATCTGACTCAAAAAGTTTAACAAAAAATATTATTAAAACCTGGGGAGTTAGAGAAAACACAAATCAAAAATTATTAGAGCTGACTGGCGTTACTAAAATTTTTGATGACAAATCTATTGCAAGTAACTTTTCATTTGGATTAAAAAATGACACTGCTGATAAAGTCGTTAAGGCAGTTGATAATGTATCTTTTGAACTGTTTGAGGGAGAAACTCTAGGCTTAGTTGGTGAGTCTGGCTCTGGGAAATCAACAATAGCAAAAATTATTACAGGGCTCGTTAGACCAACTAATGGGGAAATCTTTTATAACAATCTCTCGCTTTATAATTCAAAAAGAAAATACCAAATTGATAAGAGCAGAGGGCAAGTTCAGATGATATTTCAAGACCCCTACTCATCTTTAAACCCAAGGTTTAAAGTAAGGGACATAATATCTGAGCCCATAAGGCTTTTTCAAAAAAATATTAGCTCTAGTGAGCTTACAAAAAATCTTTATGACTTAATAGATATTGTTGGGATGTCAAGACAATCACTGGATCGCTATCCTCATGAATTTTCAGGTGGACAAAGACAAAGAATATCAATTGCTAGAGCTTTAGCGACTCGTCCTCGCTTGTTAATTTGTGATGAACCTACATCTGCGTTGGATGTAAGCATACAAGCACAAGTTCTAAACCTTTTAAAAGATATTCAAGATGAGCTCCATCTGGCCATGCTGTTTATTAGTCATGATCTTCCTGTGATTAGACAAATGTGTAATAGAATTGTAGTGCTGAAAAATGGCATTGTTTGTGAGACAAAAGAAAGCGAAGAGTTATTTAATAATCCAGAACATCCTTACACCCAAGAACTTATTAGGCTCATGCCGAAAATTGAATCTATAATTTAATTTATTTATAAATTTATTAGAAAAACATATGCAACTAAAAATAAACTCTGTGCGCAATCGCATGAAGGATAACAATGTTGATTTAATTGCTCTTGGTCCTGGCACTCATATGAAATGGTTGTTAGGCTTCAATCCCTCGCCTGATGAAAGACCTTGTATGTTATTGATGGGATTGGAAAATGATGCCTTCCTTATGCCATCAGTGAATGCAGAGGATGCAATGAAGCGCTCTGATATTAAAATGTTTAGCTGGAAAGATGAAAATGGCCCTGATGAAGCACTAGATGAGGCTCTTTCTTATACTGGCTCATCAAATGCAAAACATATTGCAATAGATGAGGCAATGCGCTCTCACTTTGCATTATTACTTATCGACGCATTACCAAAACCGACCTATGAGTTTACTAACTCTACGATTGGTGCACTCAGAATGCGCAAAGATGATAATGAGTACTCTAATCTTAAAGAGAATGCGCTGATCGATGATAGAGCAATGCAAGCTGGCTTTGCAGCAATCAAAGAAGGTGTGACAGAGCTTGAAATTGGTGAGGCAATAAACAAACACTTTATTTCTGAAGGGGCGAAACCTCAATTTTGTATTGTAGGATCTGGCCCAAATGGCGCTTTCCCGCATCATCATACTGGAAATAGAAAAGTAGAAAATGGTGACGTAGTACTGATTGATATCGGTGGTCGAAAAGGAACCTTCCCAAGTGACATGACACGCATGTCTGTAGTAGGAGAGCCGCCAAAAGATTATCTTGAGGTTCATGCGATTGTAGAACGTGCAGTGCAAGCAGCAATGGCGGCAGCAAAACCAGGAGTTATGGCCAAAGATGTAGATGCTGCAGCAAGGGATGTTATTACTGAGGCCGGGTATGGAGAATTTTTTGTTCATAGGACAGGACACGGTCTTGGCATTGATATTCACGAGCCACCCTATATCACTGCAACTTCTGAAGTTGTCCTAGATGAGGGAATGGTGTTCTCAATCGAACCAGGAATTTATCTTCAGGGTAGGTTTGGTGTTCGCCTAGAAGAGATTGTTATTTTAAGGGCTGATGGGCCCGAAATTCTTTCGGAACTCACTCGAAAAACGAACTTTATAACGTAGTCAAAAAGCGCCAAAAAAACATCTGCAACATATTGAAAAATGTGTATTATTTTGCATTCTGTTTAATGGTTATTAGTAGCTATGAAAAAAGAATTTAGTTTTGGAACACAGGTTAGAAAATCTCCATATTTTGATGCGACTGTGCGTTGGGGAGCAAAGGGATTTTCGGTCTATAACCATATGTATATTCCTAGAGACTTTGGTGACCCTGTTCAAAACTTTTGGAATCTTGTTAATGATGCAATACTTTGTGATGTTGCAGTTGAGCGCCAAGTTGAAATAACTGGCCCTGATGCGGCTCAATTTGTCCAACTATTAACGCCAAGAAATCTTTCTGAATGTGCAGTAGGACAATGTAAATATGTTTTAATCACCGATGAAAATGGTGGTGTATTAAATGATCCTGTCCTATTAAGACTCGCTGAAAATCACTTCTGGCTTTCTTTGGCTGACAGTGATATTTTAATGTGGGCTAAGGGCGTAGCTGTTAACTCTGGGTTAGATGTTAATTTAGGTGAGCCAGATGTTTCGCCGCTGCAACTCCAAGGCCCAAGGTCTGGCGATATTGCTAAAGCAATATTTGGTGAGAGAATAGATGGCCTTAAATATTACTGGCTTGAGGAATTTGAACTCAATGGTATTCCATTAATCATATCTAGAACAGGTTGGTCAAGTGAGCTTGGCTATGAAATCTATCTTCGTGATGGCTCTCGTGGAAATGAACTTTGGGATCACATTATGGAGGTTGGAAAGCCAATGGGATTAGTTCCAGGCCATACCTCTACGATAAGAAGAATAGAGGGTGGTATGCTCTCATATCAGGCCGACATGGACTATACAGTAAATCCGTTCGAGCTTGGGTTGGGGCGTCTTGTTGATCTTGAGATGGATGCCGACTTTATTGGCAAAAAGGCACTTAAAAAAATTAAATCTGATGGCATTAAGCGAACTCAAGTTGGAATAGAAATCTCATGCACACCGCTTAAGCATCCAAACACAAGCTATTGGCCAATTATGGTTGGATCAGAAGAAGTCGGGTATATAACTTCAGCAGTTTATTCGCCGCGACTTGACAAAAATATTGCACTTGCTATGATGGATGTTAACCACTCGGCCATAGATACTGCTGCAGAGACGACAACTCCAGAAGGTAATTTTCCTATCAAGGTTGTCCAGAAGCCATTCTATGACCCCAAGAAGAAAATTACCTCGGGATCTTAGCCCGAGTAAATAGGATTAGGAGAAATTTGTGTCTGAACTATCTATCGACCTCAGCTGGAACAGAAAAGAAGAAGAGCTCTCTCCTGGAAAGTTTTCCAGTGAACATCAGATTACTTACAATGAAAAATATAAAGTAATAGCGGATACTGCTCCTGACTGGGGAGGGTCTGCCAACAACACCAATCCAGAGCAGGCGCTCGCCGCCTCATTAAGCAGCTGCATCGCAAAACAGCGGAGAAGCTGGACAATCCAAAACTCAGAGACGCCATGCCCCTCGACCCCGATAAGGTTAAGCAGTTGAAAACCTTTTACGACTTTGACGATCAGGTCACCGCCCCCTTGCATGGCTTCGATGATGTGCATGACTATTATGCGCAGTGCAGTGGTCTCCAGTTTCTAACATCGATCACCATCCCTACCTTGATCATACATGCTGCTGATGATCCATTCATGACCGATGAGGTTATCCCCAAACCCGAACAACTTTCAGAGCAGGTGAGCTATGAGCTTTACGCTCATGGTGGCCACGTCGGTTTTATCTCAGGCGGCAGCCCACTACGCCCGAAGTTTTTTCTAGAGGATAGAATTGTAGACTACCTGGATTTTTAAATTGGCGCTCCGGGGCTATGTTGAGCGGTCGCTACGCGACGCAATATTCTTTTGCATCTCCATCCGTGGGTTAAAACCCACGGCTACGATCAACGGTCGCTACGCGACGGAGCTTGCCAGTATCATCGATCATTGTCGCGTAGCGACAACTCATGTTAGCCGTGGGTTTTAACCCACGGATCAGGATCAGTAATATCTTTCGTCGCGTAGCGACCGCTTACAGGGTCTCGCTTGAACTCGAACTGCCACGAAGTGGCTCCTAACTTGAACTTGAACTGGCGCAACGCGCCCCACTGCCTACTCTGGAGAGACCTCGAGCTGGCCGAGTGGTCGGGCGTCAGCGATGATTTTCTGGTCTAGCTCTTTCATGCGGGCCATGAGTGCGGTTGCTTTTTCTGGGTGTTTTTTGGCGAGGTT
>ERZ767285.363-NODE-363-length-16457-cov-2.430159_pt1 | contig 16457 bp, 19 predicted proteins | sample MGYA00374953_ERZ767285 | MGnify/ENA primary metagenome ERZ767285 (study PRJEB28947, sample SAMN06267186) | marine metagenome | isolation source: Columbia River Estuary | place: USA:Columbia River Estuary, USA | collected 2013-07-23 ...
CCGCACCAATGTGCATTCAATCCCGATTTCCGGAACAGCCTATGGTCTGACCAATAATAACTTGAGCTTGGACCTTGGCGGTCAGGTGGATCTCGCCTCGATTTCCTTCACACCGCGTGTGATGCTGAACATGGCCGATGGCTATATGGCCAATCATAGCTCCAAATTCTCCTTCGCACCTAAAATAACCTGCGAGACTGTGCGTCAGGCAACAGTGTCCAAGGACTGCGGCGCAGGGATGGGGCTGGGGATGGCTATAACCTCAAAAACCGGCAACACCATGTTCCAAGCCGATCTGGAATATGACGACATCGGCGGCACAAAACGCAGGTCACTCAAACTCTCGTTCCAACATCGGTTCTAAAGCGTTCCCCCACACAAACATCGGCGCCCCAGAGAACACAACCCCTGGGGCGCCAAACTGCACTCCGGATCCATGTATCTTGTGCAGGCCAAGCAGGACAACTCAGTAAGCGCACACAGCCCCCCTGTGTTTCTCCACTTCAAAGCCCCGCGCTTGGCGGCATTCAAACCAGCGCAAACTGTGGGAATAAATCTGGGAACGGAGAATATAATTTCGTTTTTTAGACAATAAAAATAATCATATAAACAATACAAGTGGCAGAGAGACAGGGATTCGAACCCTGGGTACCCTTGCAGGTACAACGGATTTCGAATCCGTCCCGTTCGACCACTCCGGCACCTCTCCGCACATGAAGTTTGCCTTCAAGTGACTTTCTCATATCAAACGGATTCTGAAATGCAACGCAAAAAGCATAGGGTTTGTGCGCGTGTAGTGGCTTGGCTTAGACGCTGGCCAGGTGACAGCAGTATCGATGCGCCTTGGGGTAAAATATCAATACCGTCTGGTAATCTCGAGGATGAAAAGACCCGTCTATCCAACAATGGTCTTAAATCAGCGCCCGCTGATGCCAACCGTGTGCAGCAAGTATGACGTAGAGCGTGGACTAATAATTTGCATCAGGTCCTGGGCCACTGTTTATGCCTATGGTTACTTATACAATCTTAAAGAGAGCCTGTTTTTATGTGAAATCCGAATGTTTAGACCACTTTTTGGTATAAATGCTTTTCTCGAAAGTTAATTTATTTTTCAAAACAGAATAAATTTTGTGATAAAGAAATATCAAAAAAACAATAGAGAAGGTAAGAATGTTATCCTTAATCTAAATTACTGTACCCTATATAATCATTAGTCTAGAAGTGGTTATTTATACCCCCTGCAACCCCTATGTATATGGTTTTGGGGGTAAAAGATGGTAAAAGTGCCGCCGAGGGCCAAATCAGGGCAGGGGCAGAGCCTGAGGGGGTCGATACCGTTATACCTAATCCCCCTAAATCGGACTCAGACTTACAGTTAAACCTATAGTTAGCACCTAAGATAAGTTGTCTTCTTCTGGTGCCTCCAATAACGGCAAAACCTAAAGGCGTCTGGTCACGCAATTTGTCTTATAGGTTTGAAAATTTCTCTAGTGTTCATATTAGATTTGATTTGGTTGAAAATTAATGCAATGAAGCTTGCGGCAACTGTCAAATATGGTGGTAAGACAATGCAAGTAAGTGTTCGTGATAATAATGTTGACCAAGCTCTTAGGGCCTTGAAAAAAAAGCTGCAACGGGAAGGTGTGTATCGTGAAATGAAGCTCAAGCAGCATTTCGAAAAACCATCTGAGAAAAAGGCTCGTCAGGCAAAAGAAGGACTTAGCCGTCAACGTAAACTCGCGCGTAAAAAAGCTGAAAAAGAGGGCTGATTATTCCGTATATTAAGCTAAAAATAGCCCTGTTTAAAACTTGATGGCATATGCTAAGCTCAGTTTATACATTTTGGACGTCTGCTATCACCGCGAGCGATTAGCAAAATCAGCTGCATGTACTGTTTGGTAAAATGAGTGTGGTTTTTTAATTAGAACCTTAAAGGTAATGGATTTACGATGACTTGTCTTTTTGTACAAATACGTTGTCGGCCCGGCACTGCCTATGAAGTCGCGGCGCAAATCGTCATGCGCGAAATTCATTCAGAGCTTTATTCCACCAGTGGCGATTTTGATTTGATGATGAAGCTTTATGTGCCAAATGGCGAGGATATTGGTATGTTTATAAATGACAATTTGCTCAATATTGATGGAATCGAGCGCACTTACACGATCCAAACTTTTAAAGCGTTCTGATTAACACAATGTATTTAGGGGGCGATTCCAATGAAACTCATGTTAGCTTGCATCGTTCTTTTCGTTGCTATTTTACCCAGTGACTTCGTCTCAAAAATCTTGGAATTAATATAAAAATAGTCATCAGATAAGTTTGTAGTTGGGTTAATGACTGTGGTGTCATTTTTTGTTTAAAACTCCAAATTCTATGAGAATGCTGGGCGTCAGTATCCAGTACATTTTTAAGAGCAGGGCAAGACCAAGCGTTAAGATTAGCAATGCGCTGACGATAAGCCATCTTTTGGTCTGTAGAGGTAGCATAGTAGGAAACTAGCGCATTACTGTAGGTTCTAAAATGATAGAGGAGCTGTAAAGACCAAAAAAAATTTGGATGAGCGTCGAAAATCCCATATTTTTATAACTAATTTGTGTCATTATTTATAATAATACTAATTTTGACATTTTGGGTGGGGCATATTGTTTTGTAATAGCGATGGGATTGTATTTTGGCCCCAATTATTTGGTCGATACACCGCGTCTTCCAGCCCGAGCGGAGCATGGGGGATTTTTGCCAGAGACCATTACACGTAACCCCCTCACATTTTTTCGCCTAAATTATCGGCGATTTACTTTAAAGTGCTTAAGGGATGCACAACTATCCATAGTTTGCCTTTTTGATTGGCGCATTGCCAGCAATTATTTTGTCTCTCATTGAAACCATATTCAAAACTTAAACATACCCCTCTCGAGGTATCACCCTGTAACCCCACTTTCCCGGGACACCGACAGGGTGTACTGGCCAGCTTACTCTTAATGAGTGGCTGGCGTTTTTTTTCTTGAAATCACCAAAAGTCGAACCACCATCTAACTCAGAAATGGCTCATAGCTATTTTCTTCTCCGGGGGAGATTGGCGTTTGTCTGGCGAGAAACGCACATCGTTGGATGGCTAGCAACTGTGGGTGAACGCAGCTTGTTAGTCATCCACCCCCATCTCTATAGGTTAAACCACTTGTTACTATTAGCTCTACTATGGATTTGGCCCTCCCTTGCCATTTCATCCACATTTCTGGGGACAGCTTTAGGGAGAACTATAGGTATAAGTTCCCCCTCCGCTTATCTTTAAGTGCAACAATTGAAATTGGTCTGTTTTGTAAGGATTTTTACATGAGAGGCACCAGACCAATAGGTCGACCTATAGTCACCACCTAGGATGGGTCTCAAATAAAGCAGCGTCGAAGTAATCCAATTTTGAGACTTCGCCGTATACTTTATAGGAGGAACTTTACATGACTATTCATCAAGAGTTTTTAAAGTTTGAAGCCGTTCTCGCTCATTGCGAAACACGGGTATCAGACACTTCACTGAGCGCAGCCATGGACTACGGTCGTGAAATGCAGTTTTTTGATAGCACTAACAGGCTGTCGCAATCAGGTCATCTTCTAGCTGAGATGATATTGCCTACCATCGAAGATTGATATTTTTCGGTGCTGTCAAACTCACCAGAACGCGCGTCAGACCGCTGGTTCTGCCTAAATCGCTGCGCTCATTAATCTATGCGCCCAATAAAGAGCACCTCAGAGTGGCCTCAGCAGGCCAATAGCCGCGTAACCGCATGCCAAACCAAACATGTTTGCAGCGATGCGCAGGCGTGCGGGCGCGTGGCGGAAATAGACTCGCAAATCAAGATTCCGATAGCGGTAATGTACGTTGTTTAACGCGCATCTGTCTGGCTCTATGTCTGGCTGGGAAATAAAAAAACACCCCACAAAATTCGCTAGGGTGTTGTTTTAAATGGCTCCGGCGGTAGGGATCGAACCTACGACCAATTGATTAACAGTCAACTGCTCTACCGCTGAGCTACGCCGGACCACTGGGGGCGGATATAGCGGTGCGGGTTTGGGAGGTCTAGCCCAAAAATTCGAAAATCGCCTCAGATCACAGAATATTTTGCCTGAAGGTCAATTGGTCCCTGACAGGTGGCTAAATTGCGCTCACATAGGTCGATCAAATGCGCCAAAACATTGCGTGTCGCGGCGTGAATGAGGCGGGGATCGATGTCTGTGTAGATCGCTTCGGCCAAGCCTTGTGCGGTATTGGGCTGACCTTGCAAATGGGAGATGATTTGCGATTCCCGCTCCTGCCTATGGGCCAAAAGCCAATGCAGCCGGGCGGGGCCATCTTCTATCGCATCGCCATGGCCGGGCAGGTAGAGCCTTTCGCGGCGCTGTTGCAGCTGCGCACAGCTGCGGCGGAAGGCGCCAAGGTCCCCATCAGGCGGCGATATCATCGTACTGGCCCAAGCCATAACGTGATCTCCGCTGAAGAGTGCTCCGTTCCAGGAAAAGGCCATATGATTGCCGAAGTGCCCAGGCGTCCAAATGGCGATAAGCTCTTGTCCCTCATGGTCCAAAACGGCGCCATCTTTTAGGGTTATATCGGGCTGGAAGTCATAATCGACACCTTCGCCGCCTCCGATTGCGCCAGCCGCGCTCAGGGCGATCATCTGCGCGCTGCGTCCTGCGCCGCTGTCCCCATAGGCATAGATCGGCGCGCCGCAGTGGGCGCTGAGGCGCCGCGCTAAGGGGGCGTGGTCAAGATGGGCATGGGTCACCAAAATTTTTGTGATCTTTTGATCGGGGGCAATGGCCGAAACTATGGCAGCAAAATGCGCGTCATTATCTGGGCCCGGGTCGATGACGGCGATGTCGCGCAGGCCCAGCAAATAGGTATTTGTGCCGGTATAGGTCATGGGAGACGGGTTTGGCGCCACAAGACGGCGGATTTGGGGGGCCTGTGTTTCTGCCATTCCTTCTGCTCTCTCAAGTTGATAAGCTGCGCCCATGATAGGCCGCTTTTTAAAACAATTTGCACCTCGAACACTCTATGGCCGTGCTGCGGCGATTTTGCTCTTGCCGATGCTGACGTTGCAATTGGCCGTCGCTGCTGTCTTTGTGCAACGGCATTTTGAAGATGTCACGGAACAAATGACGAATAACCTTTTGCTGGAGGTTGAGTTGGTGCTGCGCGCGCTTGAGCGGCACCCCGTTGATGAGGTGTCGCAGGGCCTTGCGGCGGAGCTTAACATTGATCTGCAGTCTTGGGATGGGGTGCCGCGTGACAATCGCTTGATGTTTTATGATATCTCTGGGCGCACCATTATTCCACTCATGCGCAGCCGGCTCGAAGGGATTCGCGAGATTGATCTGTCCGATTTGGATTTTGTGGTGCTTGGGCTTATGACTGCAAAAGGACCCATTCAGCTGATCTTAAGCCGCGATCGCGTCTCAGCGTCTAATCCGCATCAAGTGCTTGTTCTGATGGTCTTTACGGGCATTTTTATGACTTTGATTGCCTATATGTTTTTGCGCAATCAATTGCGGCCTATTAAGCGGCTCTCTGTGGCTTCGGCGGCTTTTGGGCGGGGCCAGCGGGTGGCGCTGAGCCCGTCTGGTGCGCTGGAAGTGCGGGCTGCTGGGCAGGCATTTTTGGATATGCGGGACCGGATTGAACGGCAAATTGAACAGCGTATTATGATGCTCAGCGGCGTGAGCCATGATTTGCGCACCCCCATTACGCGCTTGCAATTGGCTCTGGAGCTCATGGAGGGGCCAGAGGTTGAGGATCTGAAAAAAGATGTCTCGTCGATGCAGATGATGGTGGATTCCTTTTTAAACTACGCACGCGATTTGGCGGCAGATCCGGTTGAGAATGTGGACCTTGTTGCGCTGGCTTCAGAGCTGGCTGCGCGGATGACGCCGCCGGCTCATTTCGAGCTGGTCGGCGCGCCGCGGCTCTGCGCTCTGCGGCCGGTGCCGATTGGCCGGGCCATTGAGAATCTTTTGGTCAATGCAGGCCGCTACGGCACCCAGAGTATTTTGGCTCTTCATTTCGCGGACACAGGCCTGCACATAACCGTGCATGACGATGGTCCGGGCATCCCCGAGGCGCAGCGTGAGGCCGCCGTTAAACCTTTTGTACGGCTTGAAGCGGCGCGCGGTCAAAATCAGGGCAGCGGGGTTGGATTGGGACTCGCCATCGCGGCGGATGTGGCGCGGTCGCATGGTGGGCAGCTGGTGTTGGGTGAGAGTGCGAAACTGGGCGGATTATCGGCGCAAATCCGTCTGCCGCTGTGATATTCTGATCTGGAGTTGAAATTTTAACGCCGAGCCATAGATCATACATGAAATTACAGGGGCAAAATTACGATGGTCTTGCGTGAAATATTACTTGCGATGTCGCTGCTGTTTTGGACGGTGATGCCTGTGAAATCGGCAGATCGTGCACAGATTGCGGAATTCATGGCGGTGACTGGTTTTGATGTGGCGCTTGAATCCATGCGCCTGTCCGCGCGGGATGCGCCGACGATGTTGGGCCTTGATGCGGATGACTTTGGCCTCAGCTGGTCACGGCTTGCGGATCGCATCTTTGAGCCGGAGGCTTTGAAAAGCGATGCGTTGGAGATTTTGGACAAGGCTCTGACAGAGGATGTTTTGGCCCATGCCACGGGATTTTATGGCTCAGACCTTGGGCAGAAACTTGTGACTGCAGAAAACGAAAGCCATGGGCTGGAATTCGAAGATCGCGAGGTTGAGGGCGCGCGCTTGGCGCAGGCTCTGGCCGCGCGTGGATCGCCGCAGCCGCAGTATTTTCTCGATATGGCCGAGAGCATTGGATATGTGGGCGCGACTATAAAAGCCTATCGGGAGGTGCAGGTGCGATTTTTGATGGCCGCCTCCTTGGCCGGCCTGATTGACCAACGGTTTGATGAGGTCGACCTTAGAGCCATGTTGGCCCAGCAAGACGACGAGGTGCGCCAGGCCATGACAGACAATTTGATTGTCGCCAATGCCTTTACCTACCGTGATTTCACAGACCGGGAGATGGAAATTTATCGTGATGCTCTGGCGATGCCACAGATGATGGAAGTCTATGAGTTGATGAACGCAATTCACTTCACCATTATGGCAGATCGTTTTGAACGCATGGCTCTCGAGATGGTAAACTTAACGCCAACGCAAGAGCTGTGAAGAGGCTTGACTTCAAAGCCAAACCCATGAATAAGCGCGCAATGCGGTCCAGATTGGTCTGCGTTTTAGTGTAATACGTCTGTACATTCAGGCGCGCTGTCTGAGGTGGCCTTGGCCAAAACACCCAAGTGGGGACCGAAAGGCGCGAAAAAACAAAGGAAACGCAAATGTTTGCGGTAATGAAAACCGGCGGCAAGCAATATCGGGTACAATCCGGTGATGTGCTTCGCGTCGAAAAGCTGGCAGCTGATGCTGGCGAGATGATTCAATTCAACGAAGTTTTGATGGTTGGCAGCACAGTCGGTGCACCGATGATCGCTGGCGCTGGCGTTCAAGCCGAAGTCATCGACCAAATCAAAGGCCCAAAAACAATCAACTTCGTAAAGCGCCGTCGGAAGCACTCTTCCAAGCGCACAAAAGGCCACCGCCAGAAGCTGACTTTGGTGCGGATCAAAGACATTTTGGAAAAAGGCGCTGACAAATCCGGCGTGAAAGCCGCCATAGGCGCGGGCTCAGTGCCCTATGTGGCGACCCCGGTGGTTGAAGCCGCTCCAGCAGAGAAAAAGCCAGCAGCCAAAAAAGCCGCAGCAAAACCTGCCGCTGCGAAGAAACCGGCAGCTGCGGCAAAACCTGCCGCTGCGAAAAAGCCAGCAACCGCAAAAAAGCCAGCGGCCGCGAAAGCGTCTGCTGAAAAGCCAGCAGCGAAAACAGCAGCTGCGAAAAAGCCAGCGGCTAAGAAGCCAGCGGCGAAAAAACCAGCAGCTGATAAGGAGTAATCACAGATGGCACATAAAAAAGCAGGTGGTTCATCCCGTAACGGTCGCGACTCAGCGGGACGTCGCTTGGGTGTAAAACTATATGGTGGCCAGGACGCAATTCCAGGCAACATCATTGTGCGCCAGCGCGGCACGAAGTTTTGGCCGGGTGAAGGTGTTGGCATGGGTAAAGATCACACCATCTTTGCAACTGTTGAGGGCAATGTGAAATTCCACAAAGGTCTCAAAAGCCGTCAATTTATCTCAGTTGTGCCAACCGCGGAGGCCGCTGAATAAGCCGAACCTTTCAGGTTTATCTATTCATGGGATCGGCTGAAAGGCCGGTCCCTTTTTCGTTTTCCCTAAAGTGCTTTGCGCGCTGTGCTGCATGGCCAAGTTTGGAGCCTGACAATGCCTGTTGAACTCATTGCATTAACCCTGTTTGCCCTGTCGCAAATTGGCACGCCGGGACCCGCGAATATGGCGCTTTTGGCGACTGGGGCTGGATATGGGTTGCGGCGGGCTTTGCCTTTTGTGGCGGGTGTCGTTGTGGGAAAACAGCTGATCATCTGGCCTTTGGGCTTTGGCTTAATGCAACTGGCGCAATCGGCACCTGGGGTATTTTTGGCGATGAAATATCTCTCGGCGGCCTATATTGTTTATTTGGCCTGGCGCGTGGCCAATATGCGGCTCAAAGCTGATCAGACGGATGGGCCACCGCCAGGGTTTTTGGCCGGTTTGATCGTGCATCCTCTTAATCCGAAAGCCTGGGGCATGATTACGGCGGCCTTTACCAGTTTTGTAACCCCTGGCGCCACGGCATTTACGGCGACAGTGAGCATCGCGGCGGTGTTGCTGGCGTGCCAGACGCTTCTCCATCCCATTTGGGCCGGGGCAGGGCAGCTGATTGCCGCCACGATACAAGGCACCCGCGCAGAGCGGTTTGTGTTTCTTCTGCTGTCATTTTTGACCGTAGCCACGGTGTTTTATGCCCTGTTTGGTGGCGGAATTGCATCATGATATCGCCGATCCGGACCCAGCATAGCTTTGAAAGCGCGCGCCTCTCCCTGCGCCCAATCCGCAAATCTGATGCGGGGCTAATTGGACTATACGCGGGCGATATTCGCGTGTCCGGCCCCACGCGCTCCATTCCTCATCCCCTACCACCCGGCGCCATTGATGCCTTTATAGAGCAAGCGCAGAATCCCGCGCGAGTCGAGGATGTTTGGGTTCTTGATGGCAGTAAATCTGATCTGGCGGAGGTTGTCGGGGTTATTGGGCTCAAACGGCTTGATCGCCGGCAGGGCGAGCTGGGCTATTGGTTGGCCCCTGCTTTTTGGAGCATTGGACTGGCACGTGAAGCTGTAGAGACGCTGATCAAAGCCAATCCGCAGGAGAGTAAAACCCTATTTGCGGAAGTCTTCCAAGACAACGCTCGCTCAGCGCGGGTGTTGACCGATATGGAATTTTCTTATCTTGGCGATGCGGAATCTTTTTGTGTGGCCCGTAAAATCACCGTTGTTACCTGGACATATTTGAGGTCGATGGAGTGAGATATGGTGGGCGAAGACCATTTTGAATTGCGGACCAAACGCTTAATTCTACGTCCTTTGGTTCTGAAAAATTGGCCTGCCGTTCAGCGGATTGGCGGGCATCCATCGGTGGCGCCGATGCTGGCCTCGACCCGCACGCCCTGGCCTAAGGCGGCAGTGCAGGCTTGGATCACCGAGCGGAGGTATCGCGGCACGCCGGGCTTTTGTGCGGCGATTGTGATGGCTTCGCGGGGTGTGATCGGTGTGGCAGGGCTTGGTCCAAACTCGGAGCACACCCTTTGCAATTGCGCCTATTTCATTGATCCGCGGCACTGGGGCTTGGGATATGCTTCCGAGGCCATGGGCGCGTTTTTAGACTATTTTATGCGAAAATTCGATCTTTGTCAGGTTGAGGCGGTTCATTTTGACGACAATCCGGCCAGTGGCGCCGTTTTGCGCAAGCTGGGGTTTCAAGAAATTGGTAAGGGGGCGGGGAAATCGCAGGCAAGGCTTGAGCCTGCGCCCGTAACCCTCTATCGGCTAAGGTTAGATGATTTAAAGGCGGTGTTATGAAATTTCTCGATTTGGCGAAGGTTACCATCAGGTCCGGCAGCGGCGGCGGCGGGGCTGTGTCATTCCGCCGGGAGAAATACGTTGAATTTGGCGGCCCCGATGGCGGCAATGGTGGACGTGGTGGCGATGTGATTGTTGAGGCCGTGGCCGGTCTGAACACGTTGATTGATTTTCGCTACCAGCAGCATTTCTTTGCCAAGAATGGCCAGCACGGTATGGGGCGGCAGCGCACGGGCAAAGATGGTGATGACATCACCCTGAAAGTGCCCGTTGGCACTCAGATCATGGATGAAGATGGTGAAACCATTTTGTTTGATTTGACGGAGGTGGGTCAAAAAGTGGTGATCGCCAAGGGTGGTAATGGAGGTTTTGGCAATCTCTATTTTAAATCATCCACAAACCAAGCCCCGCGCCGCGCCAATGCTGGGCTTGCGGGGGTCGAGCGGGAAATCTGGTTAAATCTCAAGCTGATTGCCGATGTGGGGCTTTTGGGTCTGCCAAATGCCGGGAAATCGACCTTTTTAGGTGAGACCACGAATGCGTCTCCTAAAATTGCCGATTATGCTTTTACCACACTCTACCCGAGCCTCGGGGTGGCGCAGGTGGATGATGACCAATTCGTTATTGCGGATATTCCGGGTCTGATTGAAGGCGCGCATGAGGGGCGGGGCATTGGCGATAGGTTTTTGGGTCATATCGAACGTTGTTCGGTTTTGTTGCACATCATTGATGGCACCTCGGAAAGCATTGGCCAGGATTACCACTCGGTGATGCAGGAACTTGAAGCCTATGGCGGCGGTTTGGTGGACAAGCCGCGCGTGACCGTGCTCAACAAGATTGATGAATTGGATGAAGATGATCTGAGCTTTGCGCTTGGGGCGCTGCGCAGTGCCACGGGCGGCCAGCCGGTTTTGGCCATGTCTGGGGGCACGGGCGAGGGGACAGCGGATGTTTTGCGCAGCCTGGTGAAGCAGATTGAGCTTGTCCACGCGCAGGATCGGGAGGCGCCGAAATGGCAGCCCTAACTGAGGCCAACCGTATCGTAGTTAAGATCGGCTCGGCGCTTTTGGTGGAGCGCAGCAGCGGCGCCTTGCGGCAAGATTGGCTGGCCTCTTTGGCTGAAGATGTGGCTGGCTTTCGCGCAAAAGGTGTGGATGTTGTCATCGTCTCCTCTGGTTCCATTGCTCTGGGCCGCTCGGTTCTCGGGCTTGGTGCGGCAGAGTTAACATTGGAGCAAAGCCAGGCGGCCGCAGCCGTCGGGCAAATTCAACTGGCGCGGGCCTATGAGCAGCATTTGGCTCCGCATGGGGTGATCGCAGCGCAGGTTTTGGTGACTTTGGAAGACAGCGCCGATCGCCGCCGCTATCTGAATTCACGCGCCACTTTGGCGCAGTTGTTGCGCTACGGCGTGGTGCCAATTGTCAATGAGAATGACACCGTGGCGACAGATGAAATTCGCTATGGCGACAATGATCGCTTGGCGGCACAAATCGCGGTGACGGTCGGGGCTGATCATCTGGTGCTGCTGTCTGACGTGGATGGTTTTTATTCGGCCAATCCCAATGAGGACGCAACGGCCATTCGGTTTGACACCATAACCGAGGTGACCCCAGAGATTGAGCGTATGGCTGGGGACGCAGGGTCCGGCCTGTCGAAGGGTGGGATGAAGACCAAACTGATGGCGGCCAAGATGGCCATGGGCGCGGGATGCGCAATGGCTATAACTTTAGGTTCACCTCATAATCCACTGAAATATCTTGAAACGGGTGGAAATTCAACATGGTTTCTGCCCTCGGTGGATCCAAAGACCGCGCGCAAGAAATGGATTTCATCACTCAAGCCCCAAGGTGCGCTGCATGTGGATGCAGGCGCTTTTAAGGCGCTCATGGCAGGCAAAAGCCTATTGCCGGCTGGGGTGACAGAAATCTCCGGAGATTTCGCCCGCGGTGAGCTGGTACGGATATTGGCCGAGGATGGGCGAGATCTGGGATGTGGCTTGGTGGGGTTTGACAGCGCGGAAGCGCAAAAAATTCTGGGTTGTCGCACGAGCGAAATTGAAGAAAAATTGGGCTACGCCAGCCGCGGGGCGCTTATTCACCGCGATGACATGGTCCTATAAGCCTGTTGGGAGACGATAATGGATGTGAAGGCAACTCTTAAACAGATTGGGAACGCCGCAAAGGCCGCCGCGGCAGAACTTGGATTTGCCACCGCTGAGCGCAAACATGCGGCCCTGATTGGGGCGGCTGAATATGTTTGGGCCGCAAGGGGCGATATCATAGAGGCCAACGCGCTTGATATGGATTACGGCCGCGAAAAAGGCCTTTCGGCGGCCATGCTGGACCGTTTGATGCTCGATGAAGACCGCATTCGCAACATGGTCGATGGGCTGCGGGCGGTGGCTGAGCAGGAAGATCCTGTTGGGCAGGTGCTTGAAGAGTGGGAGCGCCCCAATGGGTTGCATATTAAACGTGTGCGCACGCCCTTGGGTGTCATCGGTGTGATCTATGAAAGCCGCCCCAATGTCACTGCGGATGCCGGGGCCCTCTGCCTTAAGGCTGGCAATGCTGTCATTCTGCGTGGGGGATCGGAAGGCTTTCATTCCTCCACGGCCATCCATAAGGCCTTGGTCAAAGGGGTGGTTGCTGCAGGTTTGCCCGAGGCGACCATTCAATTGGTGCCGACCCGTGATCGGGCTGCGGTGAGCGAAATGCTCACTATGGTCGATACGATCGATGTGATTGTGCCGCGCGGGGGCAAAGGGCTTGTGGGATTGGTGCAGCGTGAGGCCCGGGTGCCGGTCTTTTCGCATTTGGAAGGTATTGTGCATATCTATATAGATGCGTCAGCGGATCGGCAAAAAACCCTGGATGTGGTGCTCAATGCCAAGACCCGCCGCACGGGAATTTGCGGCGCGGCTGAATGTTTGCTGATGCATGACGATATCGCCGCCAGCTGGGGCCCGGAGGTGATCCAGGCTTTGATGGACAAAGGAGTTGTGGTTGACGCGGACACAACCCTACAAGCGATTGCCGGTACTCAACCGGCTGCGGCTGACCACTGGGGCAAAGAATTCTTGGACATGGAGATTGCGGCGAAAACCGTGGCAAATGTCGATGAGGCGATTGCTCATATCCGCCAATATGGCTCCAATCACACAGATTGTATCATGGCCGAAGATGGCCGCGCCGTAGATCGTTTCTTTGAACGGCTGGACAGCGCAATTTTGATGCATAATGCCTCAACGCAATTTGCCGATGGGGGAGAGTTTGGCATGGGCGCTGAAATTGGCATTGCGACCGGAAAAATGCATGCACGCGGCCCCGTCGGCGCCGCCCAGCTCACAAGTTTCAAATATTTGGTGCGTGGGGACGGCGCGGTGCGCGCTTAAATCTTTATGCACCCAAGCGCGGCAGCGAAGACGCCGTCAAAAACTGACAGTCATTTCTGTTGCGCTGTGATGGAGTTGCAGCGGCAAATCAAGCGCCTGTAAGATTGCAAATTGCACATGTTTGGGGGGGATGTCGGGCGCGATCTGCTTATGCGTGAGGGCGGACCATAGCGCTTCATCAAAAGTGACCTTGGGACCGATGGCATGGATGATCCGACGCCCCTCTGCAATTTTAACCACCACTTTGGCCCCCTGCGGCACGGCGACTTGAATAGATTGCAGTATTAAAAGACAGGTTTTCATATTTGTTTTCAGCATTTGCTGGGGGCAAAATCCACGTGAATACGGCCTGTGATGTTACAAGCCGTTTGCACGGCTGAAATTCTGGCAGCGTTTAAAATTTCCTCGGCATTAAATTGACCAAAAGCGATGCGGAAGAGTTTCAGTTTTGCGCCGGCGGCGTTGACGCTGGCTTTGACCCATTCTCCCTCCTGGTCGAGGGTCTTGCCTGTCAACTCCACAAGCTCAACGCCATTGCCAATGGCACCAATAGGACTGGCCAAATCATGGCACATGCGGGCAGCGACAAGGGCTGTTATATTGGGTTTTTCTGTCATATGATGGCTTCGAAAAAGAGGGTCCATGGAAAATTTAAATTCATTTTTAGAGCCCGGTCAGCGCGTGCAACACCCCAATCAGCCCGATTGGGGCATAGGTCAGGTGCAGTCCAACATCAACAATCACATCACTGTGAATTTTCCAGAAGCTGGAAAGGTTGTCATTGATGGGTCTCGTATTGTTTTAATCTTAGTACACTAATTAATATAACATGTTGAGACATAATGCTAAAATAATCATCTTTGTCAAGCTGTCCCAAGCGGGTGCGCCGCGATGCTGATGCCTTCGGAATTCGAAGTGCGGCTGGCCAAGGATGCGGAGGATCTTTGGGCGGTACAGCGTTTGCGCTATGATGTTTTTGTGCGGGAGTTGGGCGCCAGCGGGCCGGCGGTCAATCATGATCTCGAGATTGAAGCCGATGCTTTTGATGCCCACTCAGAGCATTTGATGGTGCTGGACCGGGCCCGCGGCGCGGATTTGGCCGAGCAGCTTGTAGGCGTTTACCGTATGATGACCCAAGCTGGCGCAGAGGCCGCAGGCGGGTTTTACACGGCGTCAGAATTCGATCTTGCGCCGCTGGTGCAAACCGGCCGGCCCATGATGGAGCTTGGCCGGTCTTGTCTGCGCAAGCCCTACCGGGGAGGGGCGGCGATGTTTTATCTGTGGCAAGCTTTGGCCCAGCATGTGACGCATCAGGGGGCGGAAATCCTCTTTGGCACAGCCAGTTTTGCCGGTACTGATCTCTGTGCGCTTACCGCGCCACTGTCCTTGCTCGGCCGGGAGCATCTGGCGCAGGCTGCATTGCGCCCGAAAGCGATTGGCGCGGGCGCCGTGCCGCTGGGCGCTTCGGGGGATATTGAAATTAATCGTCTGGCGGCGCTGCGCGCAATGCCAGCTTTGATTAAAGCTTATGAGGGTATTGAAATTGGCAACCCTATGGATGCATCCACCTTGGTAGGACCATTGATTGATGAGAGAGCCTTCAATCAAATGAGAAGAGCTATAGAAAATTCTAATGGAAAGGTGAGCGGTGGTGAAAGAATGCTTCAAGATAAATACCCAAATGGCTTTTATGTGAAACCTGCAATTATCGAAATGCAACCTTGTGATCAAACAGTTCAGGAGGAAACTTTTGCACCGATTCTTTATGTTTATAAATATCAGAATTTAGAGCAAGCTATTGCATTGCACAATGATGTCCCTCAAGGACTCTCTTCCGCAATATTTACTAATGATCTCCGTGAAGCTGAACTTTTTACTTCCTCGATGGGCAGTGATTGCGGCATTGCGAATGTGAACATTGGAACGAGTGGAGCTGAAATTGGTGGTGCTTTTGGTGGAGAAAAAGAAACGGGTGGTGGCAGAGAATCAGGCTCCGATGCATGGAAGGGTTACATGAGAAGATCGACCAATACAGTCAATTACTCAACGAAACTCCCACTAGCTCAAGGTATTGTTTTTAATCTGGATCAAGACTGAATCAAATGAAACCTATTTTTCTTATTTTTGCTTTATTTTTTAATTCCATAGTGTTTCTAAATGCCGATGAGATTCCTCGTATACAAATAGAAAATACAGAGTACATTGGTTCCTTTGATGATGAAAATAATCAGTATGTCTTCAAAGGAATTCCATACGCTAAACCTCCAATTGATGAGCTTAGATGGATGCCAACCGTTCCGTACAAAACAGAAAAAACTGCTTTAGCCACTCAATCTTTCAAAGAAGCCTGCATGCAAGACAATGGAAACACAAATTGGTATCGCGCTGTAGCGGTATCGTTAGGTAATCCAATCTCAATGGTGCATGACAAACCCTCAATTTCAGAGGATTGTCTCTATCTCAACATTTGGTCTCAATCACTTTCTACAGAGAAGAAACAACCTGTGATGGTTTGGATACATGGAGGGGGAAATGTTAATGGATACTCCCATGAACCTAACTATATTGGCAGTAACTTGGCTAAAAAAGGCGTTGTGGTGGTATCAATCAACTTTCGATTAAATGCATTGGGCTATCTACCACATCCTGAAAATACTAATAGTTCAGGAAACTATGGATTAATGGATCAGCTGACCGCTTTGGAATGGATTAAAAACAACATTATAAAATTTGGTGGCGATCCTAATAATATAACTCTCTTCGGTGAATCATCTGGAGCTGAAGACATTGCTTATCTTATAGCTACTCCCAAAGCACAAGGTTTGTTTCAACGTGCTATTTCACAAAGTGGTGGTTTTGCAGACTGGGTTAAAAGAGATGAGGGCTTAGAGCTTGGCATTGAAATACAAAATAAATCTGGTGCTGAAAGTTTGGCCTCCATGAAAAACATCTCAGCTGCTGATATCGTCAAAATGAGAAGCTCGTCTAAACTTTACTTCAAAGGCTCTGTCGA
>ERZ767285.365-NODE-365-length-16447-cov-3.402199_pt1 | contig 16447 bp, 15 predicted proteins | sample MGYA00374953_ERZ767285 | MGnify/ENA primary metagenome ERZ767285 (study PRJEB28947, sample SAMN06267186) | marine metagenome | isolation source: Columbia River Estuary | place: USA:Columbia River Estuary, USA | collected 2013-07-23 ...
AAACCTTCACGACAAAATTGAGCTTTTAAGGTTCCAGGCTGATAATAAACACCAGCATGAATGACACCGCTATTGTGACCAGTTTGGTGTTGAGCAAAAGACTTCTCTTTTTCAAGGAGGAGAATGCGTTTATCAGGATGTTTTGTAATAAGTGAAAGGGCCGTTGAAACGCCAACAATACCTCCACCTAAAACTATGTAGTCGTACATTATGAAAATCTTCCCAGTAATACTTCGTTTCCAGCGTAAGGTTTTGATGGCATATTAAGAGACGATACCATTTTCTCTAAGGTGTTGGATTTTTTTACTATCATAACCAAGTTCACTTGATAAGATTTTCTCGCAATGCTCTGATAGATCTGGCGACGCTGATCTATATTGCAAGGGTGTTTCGGAAAGATTGATTGGCGAGGCAATAGTGTAAATCTGTTTGCTACAATTATCAGGAATTTTCCTAACTAGATTTCTATGCTTTATTTGTGAGTGGTTAAAGACTTCTTGCAAAGTGTTGATAGGTCCGCAGGGGATATCCAATGTTTCCAATTGATTGATCCACCAAGCTGTCGGCTGTGATAGAAGGATTTTACTTAAATGTTCAATAAGAGATTCTCGATTAATCACTCGTTGTTCATTGGTTTGGAAGTTGGGGTTGTCTGCTAACTCTGGTCGCTCAACCAACTGGCAAAATTTTCTAAATTGAGTGTCATTGCCAATCGCAAGCATTATTATTCCATCACTAGTATTAAAAGTTTGGTAGGGTACGATATTAGGATGGGCATTTCCTTGGCGCTTTGGATTATTTCCAGTCGCTAAATAGTTCAAGCCCTGATTTGCAAGGGTAGATACTTGAACATCCAGCAAAGCGATATCAATGTATTGCCCTTTATTAATATGGTTGCGTGCCATCAAAGCTGCAAGTATTGCGTTACTAGAGTAGAGACCAGTCATTATATCCGTAAGTGCGACTCCTGCTTTCATTGGCTCTCCATTAGCCACGCCAGTGATACTCATCAATCCCCCCTCACCTTGTATCATAGCGTCGTATCCGGCTCGCTCTGATGAAGGTCCGGTTTGGCCAAAACCCGTAATGGAACAGTAAATTAAATTTGGATTAAGTAATTTCAATTTAGGATAATCAAGACCATATTTGGCGAGAGCACCAACTTTAAAATTCTCAATAAAGACATCGGCATTTTTCACTAAATCCTTGATAATTTGTTGACCAGTTTCGTGCTGTATATCAATTGCAATAGATTGTTTATTGCGATTGGTAGAGTGGAAGTAGGCTGCCTGAGGAGGCTGAGTGGAGGTTTTCTCCTTGATAAATGGAGGTCCCCAATACCTTGTATCGTCGCCTTTGTTGGGTCGCTCTATTTTAATAACCTGAGCACCAAAATCAGCCAACATCTGTGAAGCCCATGGGCCAGCTAAAATACGGCTCAAGTCAATAACTTTGATTCCTTTAAGCGCTTCTGCCATTAGAAAAAAGATTGTATCCCAGTAATCGCTCTACCCAAGATGAGTGCGTGCACATCATGAGTGCCTTCATAAGTATTAACCGTTTCAAGATTCATCATATGGCGAATAATGTGATATTCATCGACTATTCCATATGCCCCGTGCATATCTCTAGCACTACGGGCAATATTTAAAGCCTTTCCACAGGAATTACGCTTCATCATTGAAATGAGCTCAACAGGACAATGATCGTTGTCCATTAGGCGACCCATCTGTAAGCAGCCTTGCAATCCAAGACTAATATCAGTTAGCATATCGGCAAGTTTTTTTTGAATGAGCTGATTGCTGGCTAGTGGACGATCAAATTGTTTTCGTTCTAGGGTGTAGTTTCGTGCTGCCTGATAACAGAATTCAGCAGCACCTAGTGCCCCCCAAGCGATACCATAACGGGCTTTATTTAAGCAGCCAAATGGACCTGCAAGGCCGCTAATATCTGGAAAAAAGTTCTCATCAGGCACAAAAACATTGTCCATTACGATTTCTCCAGTAATAGAGGTTCGCAGTGAGAATTTACCTTCTATTTTAGGTGCCGACAATCCATTCATGCCCTTTTCAAGAATAAAACCTCGGACTACACCATCTAACTTTGCCCAGACAACAAACACATCTGCAATAGGTGAATTGGTAATCCACATTTTATTGCCGGTTAGACGGTAACCTCCTTCAACCTTTTTAGCACTTGTAGACATTGAAGCGGGGTCACTACCTGAGTTTGGTTCAGTTAATCCAAAACAACCAACCCACTCACCACTGAGCAGTTTTGGCAGATATTTACTTTTTTGTTCTTCAGTGCCATAACTATATATCGGGTGAATTACAAGGGAAGACTGAACACTCATTGCTGAACGATAGCCACTATCAATACGTTCAATTTCACGAGCAATAAGACCATAGCTGACATAATTGACCTCACTACCGCCATACTTTTCAGGCAGAGTTGAGCCTAACAGGCCAAGTTCTCCCAGCTCGTTTAAAATTTCACGGTCAAACGTTTCATTTCTATTGGCCATCAGCACTCGAGGCGCTAAATGCTCCTGACAGTAATCGTGAGCTGTATCGCGGATAAGTTTTTCTTCGCCGCTCAGCTGACCTTCTAAAAACATACTATCTTGCCAGTTAAAATTTGTTAATGATTGGCTCATACAATTTCCATATATCTGTATTAAATCAGTGATTAAGGATAGATTATATCTAAAAAATTTCTATTGCAATAATCACTATCAAGGTAATATAATTTTTCAAAAAAAAACACTAACCACCAAGAAAAAGTTTACCTACTTCTGGATTTTCTAATAATTTATTACCATAGTCTGCTAACACCAGCTCACCAGACACAATAACATAACCAATATCGCAAAACTCTAGACCTTTTTTGGCATTTTGCTCGACCATAATGATAGTTTTTCCTTGATTTCTTTGCAAATCTTGCAGTATTTCGAACACCATGTTAATAAACCTAGGCTCCAGTCCAATTGAAGGCTCATCAACCAAAAGCACTTTCGGATTCATTATTAAAGCTCTGGCTATTTCCAGTAGCCTTCTTTCACCTCCAGAAAGAGAGCTTGCCTTGTTATTTCTGCGCTTGTTAAGGCGTTCGTACTCTGAAAATACTTCATCAACAGCCTTTTTAGCATCAGCTGTTTTATCTATCAGGAATCCACCCATCAACAAGTTTTCCTCAACCGTCATATTTGGGAAAACAGAGTTGTCCTGCAATATATAGGCGATGCCAGAGTCCTTTAATTTTTCATTTGGAGTGAGGCTTGTTATCTGTTTGCCGTCGATACTAATGTCGCCACTAAAAATTCTAGTAAAGCCAAAAATACTGTGCAGAATTGTCGATTTTCCAGCGCCATTTGGGCCTATTAAGCACAGTGACTGCCCATCGCCTATACGCAAATCAATATCATGGAGGATTTCCATTTCTCCATAACCTGCCTTAAGTTTATCTATCGATAGGTGTGGTTTATAGTTTGTTAATGCATCCAGTACATCTGTCGTGAGATTGCTTTGTTTTAAAGCACTTGCTTGCTTGTCAACATCTTCAACCGAAATTACAGTTTCTACGTCGCCTTGTCCGTAACCGTGTATTTTTTTTGGCATCTTTAATTTCCTAAATACGCGTCAATTACGCGTTGATCTTTTTGTATTTCATCTGGTTTGCCGTCTGCAAGCATTGTTCCGTTCGCTAAACAGTATATGTGTTCGGCAAGGTTCATGATTACCCGCATATTGTGTTCTATCACTAGTAGTGTTATGCCTTTTTCTTCATTGACTTGTCGAAGACGATCAATGAGGCCGTTAATTAAAGTCGGGTTAACGCCAGCTGTTGGTTCGTCGAGCAAGAGTATTGTGGGCTTTTTCATTAATGCCATTGCAAACTCTAAGAGTTTCTGTTGTCCAAACGACAAGTCACCGGCCAACAAAAAGCGCTTCTTAAACAAACCAACAAAAGCCAATAATTCATCTACCATTTCATTAACTTCTTTTGAAAATGGATTAAAAACTTTTTTCCAGTTGGCGTCAATATTCGAACTAATCTGCATATTCTGCACACAGGTCATTTTGTCGTAGATATGAGTTTGCTGAAAGGTTCTAAGCATTCCTAGTCTAGCAATCTTAGGAATGGTTAGTGACGAAATTTCCTTGCCATTAAAATGTATTTCACCAGAGTCAATCGGATGATGCCCAACAATTGAATTAAATAGTGTCGTTTTGCCAGAACCATTTGGGCCAATAATGCCTACTATTTTGCCTTTTGGAACTGTAAGCGAAACATTGTGATTAGCAACTACACCGCCGTAAGACTTGTCAACAGATTTAACATTTAATAGTTCCACTATTCTTCTCCCTTTTGAGACAAAATACTATTACTTAATTGTTTTCTATCTTTAAAGTATCCTAATATCCCTTTTGGAAAATAAACGACCACGATTAAAATCAACAAACCAAGAGCCACCTTATCCCACCCTAATAAGTAAGTCCAGAAGGTTTCTTTTGCTGAATATAATATTACTGCGCCAAGTACAGGTCCCCAGATAGTTCCTTTACCACCCAATATAGGCATAACAATCATCCAGACACCGAATGTTACGCCTGAAAAAGCGATTTCTACAGGGTCGATAAAGCCAATAACATTGCCTATGCCTGCACCAGCAATAGCCAAAAAGAAAGCTGAAATGGACCAGCCTGTAATTTTATATTGAGTAGTGTGAATACCCATTGATTCTGCTTTATTTTCATTATCCCTAATGGCATTAAGAGCTAAGCCGAACTGACTCTGATAGATCTTCCTAAATAGAAAGAATGTAGCTACTGCAACCAATAAAAATGCGTAATAATAAAATTCCTCTTTGCCTATTAATAATTCACTTGGGTAAAGAGGAGTTACCATTCCAGAGCCCGCACCAATATAATCAATCCCGCTAGCTATCTCAGCAGCAGCATGGCCTACTCCTAGAGTGCAAATGGCGAAATAGTGACCACGCATACCTAGTATTCCTGAACCTAGAATCACGGCAAGCACAACTGCCACAATAGCGCCAGAAAGAGTGCCAACGGCAAGGCTGATAAAATACTCACTCACATTCAAGTTAACTACAACTTCGGAAACTCGCTCAAATCGACTCAGACCGCTAGAAAACATATCCCTTTGAACGACTGCACAGACATACATTCCAACGCCTAAAAATAAAATATTACCAAAAGAGGTGTAACCCGTTTGCCCCCCAAGCATATCCCAAGTAAGCGACAGGATAATCATTATCCAAATATATGTCAGTAAAGTTAAATGATTTGGGAAAAGAAATGGCACAATAGCAGAGATCGCTAGCCCTAGCCAAATTAAAGTATTTTGTTTGTCTTTTGTTATCATAATCAGCCTCGATTAATGTATGTATTGGCGTTTTTTTCTTGCCCTGATACTTCTTGTAATAAGAATAATAACCAATAGACAAAAGATAACAGCGGCTTGAAACTCTGCACCGATAATAAAACCAGTGACGTTTTCAAACGCACTTATCCCCATACCGGTAAAAATTATCCCCATGAAATTTCCTAGCCCTGCGAGAATAACAATAAAAAACGAACGAAATGTATAAACCAAGCCTATAAAAGGGTGTATCGTCCAAATCATAACAACTAAAGAGCCTCCAATACCGCATAGAGCTGCATTAATAGCAAATGTATTGGCGTATACTTTGTCAATATTAATCCCTAGAATTCTTGCTGCACGTGGATTTTGAGCGGTTGCTCGGATAGTCTGCCCCAAACGAGAATACTTCATTACAACAAACAACACGATAGCGACAAAAACAGCAATAATAAAACTAACAAGTTGAATATTAGAGATTATTAATGCTCCATCAAATAGGAACTGCATACCTAGCTCAGGATTTGCTGTAACTACATCAGGCCCAAAAATCGCCTGCATCAATTGTTGCATTAGAATCGCCAATCCAAAGGTGGCTAGTATGGTGATAAAGATATCTTTCTCACCCAATAATCGATAAATAACGGTTTTGTATACAAGTAAACCAAATACGTAAAGTAAAACAGCAACAATTGGAATTGTAAGTATAGGATGAATTCCAAATTGATAAAATAAGGTATAAGTTATGTAGCCGCCAAAAATAACCATCTCTCCTTGGGCAAAATTGATTATATCCATTACCCCCCAGATCAATGCTAAACCATAGGCGATTAATGCAAAAATAGCTCCAACCAGCAATCCATTGATTATCAGTTGAGCAAGAAACTCTGGACTATCAATTAATATTTTTAAATAGGTAATCATTTCTCACTCTTTAAATAGTTATTTATAAAAGGCAGTGCTTAAAAAGCACTGCCTTTAAATTTACAAAAACTCTCTATACACTCCGATTAAGGGCGTGGATATACAAGTTCAGCCTCTGCAACATTAGCAGGAGCAACAACATAATATTTACCATCAATGAGTTGACGTAAAATCATTGGTTTTGCAATATTATTACCAGCTTCTGAAAACCTGATTTGACCATAGAAAGTTGACAGATCAGTTGCAGCAAGAGCATCTCTCACAGCATCTTTGTCAAGAGAGTTAGCTCTAGTTATCGCATCCGCCATAACTTGCACTGCGGCAGTTGATTCAGCAGCTTGATATGGTGGAACGTAGCCATACTCTTTGTTAAAGATTGCAGAGTAGTTAGCCGCAGTACCAAACAAAGTGCCTTCACTTGAAACACTAGGCGACCATTGAGCTGCGCACAAAGCGTAGTCTGCAAGATTGCCAAACTTTTCTTTATCATCAAGCTTTGCTGACTCACAATGCGTCATTGCAAGCATGTTAACTGAAACACCGAGATCTTTCATTTGTCTAACGGACAGAGCTGCACCCTTAGAATGGCCAGAAACTACAAGTAGGTCTGGTTTAAGAGCTTTCACCTTAACCAGTGTAGATGTCATGTCACTCAAATCTCTAGGCAACTTATCATCAATGACTACTGTCATGCCGTGACGTTTTACGTCATCAAGAACACCCGCTCTAATATCTTGAGAGAATGGATCGTTCTCAATTGCAAGAGCTACGGTTATTTCTGATGCCGGTTTGCCGGCCTTAATGGCTATTTGATTAACTGCTTCTTGTAAATACTGCTCAGAAGTTGACAGTACAGCAAACATATATCTATATCCTTGATTGAACAATGAGCGAGATGCTCCATTTGCCTCAACCATAGGTACGCCATGTAATTCTGTAACCGGTGCAATAGCTTTAGTTAGGCCTGAACTATATGGACCCAACATAAAACTAACACCATCTCTAAGAATCAACCTTTCAGCTAGTGACGCACCACGCGCTGGTGTAGACTCATCGTCATAGTAGACAATTTCTAGCATGTAAGTTTTTCCATCAACAAGTACGCCACCCATAGAGTTGACATATTTGACGCCTAAGTCGTAGCCTTTTTTAGTGTGGTTACCTGCTGTTGAATATTTCCCCGACAAAGAGACCGCTGCACCAAGCTTTATTGTATCCGCCATAGCTGCAGGACTAATCATCAGTCCCGAAAGCACAAGCGTTGTAATTGCTGTGCTTAGTATTTTATTAAACATATTAAACTCCTTTTTAGTGAATAAAACGTTATATTTTAAATATGAATATTTCTGATTTAATCAGTTGAAAATGACCAAAGTTTTCATTAAATATAATTTAAAGAAAACCAAGACCATATAATATAATACATTAATTTTGACCGTCAATTGACGGTTTAATGATAATAAATAGTCATATTGTTTGCTTTTTTAAATCGTTACATATATGTAACAAAATAATTATACAATTGGGGGCGAATGAAATTTTATTAATTGAAAAACTTCAGCTAAATGATTTGCACTTTTATTCTCTAAATCTAAATAGATTAAAAGCTGTAATGTAAAAGATCTTCAAAGTCTTAATTTTGACTAAGATAAGTGCGCTATCAAGGTAAAATAAATTTTTTAATTTTTATTCATTAGTTATGCCAAATGTAACATTGCCTGACGGCACAGTTAAATCTTATGATCAGTCGCTAACTGTGGCTGATGTGGCATCTTCTATTGGATCTGGCTTGGCAAAGGCCGCAATAGCAGGCGAGATTGATGGTCAATTAGTCGACACCTCGTATGTAATTGAGAGTGATTCCTCTCTAGCAATTATTACTAATAAAGATGACAAGGCCCTTGAAGTTATTCGTCATTCTACTGCTCACCTTTTAGCGCAGGCAACACAACAACTATATCCCGATGCACAGGTCACTATTGGTCCTGTTATTGATAACGGATTTTATTACGACTTTGCTTATAAGGATGGCTTTTCAGAGCAAGATTTAGCAAAGATTGAGAAAAAAATGAACGCCATTGTGAAGCAGAATTTAGTGATAGAAAGAATGGAAATGACTCGAGAAGAGGCCGTTAAATTTTTTAAATCAATGGGTGAGCACTACAAGGCTGAAATTATTGAATCGATTCCTACTAATGAGGTTTTATCTCTATACAAGCAAGGAGATTTTGTTGATCTTTGTCGTGGTCCTCATGTTCCGTCTACTAGTAAGTTAAAAGCATTTAAGTTAATGAAACTAGCTGGTGCTTATTGGCGTGGTGATTCAAACAATGAAATGCTTCAAAGAATTTATGGAACGGCTTGGGAAAATAAGGACGACTTAGAGACACATTTACATCGCTTAGAAGAAGCTGAAAAGAGAGACCACAGGAAGATTGCTAAGGTTCAGGATCTTTTTCATACTCAGGAAGAGGCGCCAGGAATGATTTTTTGGCACCCAAAGGGATGGACTCTCTATCAAATAATTGTTCAGTATATGAGCCAAGTTTTTAAAGATCATGGCTATCTAGAAGTTCATACACCTGAAGTAATTGACAAGACGTTATGGGAAAAGTCAGGACACTGGGACAAGTTTGGTGACGCTATGTTCACAACCCACTCAGAGAATCGTGACTATGCCGTTAAGCCGATGAATTGTCCGGGTCATGTACAGATTTATAACCAAGGCCTTAAGTCTTATCGTGATTTACCATTACGTTTAGCTGAATTCGGCTCTTGTCACCGTAATGAACCGTCCGGCACTCTTCACGGAATTATGCGTGTTAGAAACTTTGTTCAAGATGATGCACATATTTTTTGCACAACAGATCAAATTCAAAGCGAGGTGTCTGCATTTATCGATCTGACATTTGAAGTCTATAAGCATTTTGGTTTTGAAAACATCGATATTAAGCTCTCTACTAGACCTGAGAAACGAGTTGGCTCTGATGAGGATTGGGATCAAGCGGAAGCTTCTCTTTCAGAGGCATTAAATGCCAAAGGCATCGAATGGGAGCTTCAAGAAGGTGAGGGCGCTTTTTATGGACCTAAGGTTGAGTTTGTCTTAAAAGATTGCCTAGACCGTGAATGGCAGTGCGGCACAATACAGGCAGATTTTTCTATGCCACAGCGTCTTGATGCGCAGTATATTGCTGAAGATGGTTCAAAACAAACACCTGTAATGCTTCATAGAGTTATCGTTGGATCTATTGAGCGATTCACTGGAATATTGATCGAACATTATGAGGGTGCGTTCCCTTCATGGCTCGCTCCAATTCAAGCAGTTATTTTAAATATTTCCCAAAAACAAGAGAAATTCTCTAAAAAAATAGAGAACCAGCTAAAAAAACAAGGACTTAGAGTGATTTCGGACTTGCGGAATGAGAAGATAGGCTTTAAAATACGCGAGCACTCGATGCAACGTTACCCATATATTTTAGTAGTGGGTGATCGAGAAGTTGAAAATAACCAAATTTCTGTTCGTCGGAGAGGCGGAGAGGATTTAGGTTCAATGTCTGTTGAGGCGTTGATTGAGTTAATAAAACAGGAGTAATTATTAAAAGACCAAATAAGGTAACGACAAGGATTAATCAATATATTAGTTCACCAGAGCTCAGAGTGTTAAATAACAAAGGTGAACAGTTGGGAGTCCTAAGTAAAGATGAGGCACTTGAATTAGCTGTAAATGCAGGATTAGACCTAGTTGAAGTTTCACCAAATGCAGAACCGCCAGTATGTCGAATTATGGATTTTGGTAAATTTCAATATGAACTAAAAAAGCAGAAGAGTGACGCTAAGAAGAAACAGAAAAAAACTCAGGTAAAGATGATCAAGTATCGTCCAGGAACTGAGGAAGCAGATTACCAAATTAAGTTTAAGAAATTGGTTGAATTTATAGATAATGGCGACAAAGTCAAAGTAGTTATTTGGTTTCGTGGTCGCGAAGTTCAGCACCGAGAGTTAGGTGCACAGATGTTAGATAGAATTGAAAAGGATACTGAAGAATTTGCCGTTCTAGAACAACGAGCAAAAATGGAGGGTCGCCAGCTTGGCATGATGCTAGCACCCAAATCGAAGAAGAGTAAGGCGCAAGCCCGAAAAATTGAACCCGAAAAGGGTGAAGGAGTAAATGATGCCGAAGTTAAAGACCAATAGAGGTGCTGCAAAGCGCTTCACAAAAACCGCCAGCGGCGGTTACAAAAGTAAACACTCGCACTTGAGGCATATTCTGACCAAGAAGAGTACTTCTAGAAAACGCTCTTTGCGTTCACCAGATTCCATTGAAAAGGTCGATGTTCCAATGGTTAAAAGATTGTTACCTTACAGTTAAACTAGGAGTATTACTATGGCAAGAGTTTCAAGAGGTGTGCAGGCGCATGCCAAACATAAAAAAGTATTAAAGAAAGCCAAGGGTTATTATGGTGCTCGTTCAAAAGTTTATCGCGTTGCTAAGCAGGCGGTTATCAAAGCAGGACAGTATGCCTATCGTGACCGTCGTCAGCGTCGTCGCCAGTTCCGTAGATTATGGATTGTGCGTATCAACGCTGAGGCACGAAATAATGGCTTGAGCTACTCACAGTTTATTAACGGCTTAAACAAAGCTGGTATTGAGATTGATCGTAAAGTTCTTTCAGATATTGCTATATTTGACAAAGATGCTTTTGCTAAAATTGCAGATCAAGCTAAAGCAGGACTGACTGAGTAGTAAAATCGAATCAAAAGACTGTAATTAATGTTACAGTCTTTAAAACATAGCAAACAATAGGCATTTTGATTAACAAGATTATCACCGACGCCAAAAAATCTATAGCTAGTGCTATAGACCTAAAGGCTCTTGACGATTCAAGAGTGCTTTTTTTGGGCAAAAAAGGTGAACTAACTAATCTTCTTAAAGGTCTAGGCAAACTCTCTAAAGAAGAGCGCCCCGCAATGGGTGAGGCCATCAATGAAGCTAAGGTTAAGATTCAAAATCTCATTGAGAGTCGAAAAGAAGAGCTCGAAGAGGTAGCTCTTCAGAAGCGCCTACTCGAAGAAAGAATTGATGTCACATTGCCCGGCAGAAATATCGAAAAGGGTGGACTCCATCCTATTACTCAAACCCTTCATCATATCCAAAATATCTTTGCTAAGGCCGGTTTCGAGATAGAGATTGGACCTGAAATTGAAGATGATTTTCATAACTTTAGTGCGCTAAATATTCCCGAGCATCATCCTGCAAGGGCGATGCATGATACCTTTTATTTTGACGCTAATACCGTTTTAAGAACGCACACGTCGCCGGTTCAGATTCGAACACTACAGAGACAAAAACCTCCTGTACGTGTGATTGCCCCGGGAAAGGTGTATCGCTGTGACTCTGACGTGACTCATACACCTATGTTTCACCAAGTAGAAGGACTGATTGTTGACAAGGAGGCGTCTTTTGCTCAATTAAAAGGGTTACTAATTGACTTTTTAAGGGCTTATTTTGAAAAAGATGACCTTAAGGTTCGCTTTCGCCCGTCTTACTTTCCATTTACTGAACCCTCAGCCGAGGCTGATATTGAGTGCGTAATTTGTGGCGGTGATGGTTGCCGAGTTTGTAAAAAATCTGGCTGGCTTGAGGTTTTAGGTTGTGGCGTAGTTCACCCTAACGTTTTGAGTGCAGTTAAGATTGATCCTAATGAATTTTCAGGGTTGGCTTTTGGTATGGGCGTTGAGCGATTAGCTATGCTACGTTATAGCGTTAATGACCTGAGATTGTTTTTTGAAAATGATATTCGCTTTTTAAATCAATTTTAGTGGATAGGATTTGATATGAATATTTCTACTAGATGGCTAAGAGAATGGGTTGACCCTAAAGTTAGCGATACAGAGCTGTCTGAGAAATTAACGATGGCCGGACTTGAGGTTGAAAGGCTTGCGCCTGTCGCACCACCCTTTGAAGGTCTGGTTGTAGGGCATGTTGTAAACTGTGCTAAGCACCCCAACGCAGATAAGTTAAGCCTTTGTGAGGTTGATATTGGTAGCGGGGATAATTTACAAATTATTTGTGGCGCACCTAACGTAAGAAAAGATCTCAAAGTTGTTGTTGCAACTGTTGGCTCGGTATTACCTAATAATCTTAAAATTAAAAGAGCCAAGCTTAGAGGTGTTGAGTCTAACGGAATGATTTGCTCAGAATCTGAAATATGTCTCTCAGATAGTCATGAAGGCATTTTAGAGCTCGACTCCTCAGCAACCATAGGTGAGAATGTCAGAACTGTTCTTGACCTAGATGATCACATCATTGAGCTTGACCTTACTCCAAATAGAGGGGACTGTTTTAGTGTTCTTGGAGTTGCTAGGGAGGTCTGTGTTAATTACGACCTCACTCTTCCGTCAATAGATTATGTTGCTAAACAGGAGGGCACTAAGTCATTCACAGCCAAAGTGTCTAGTCCTAGCGATTGTCCTAAATATTTAACACGGGTTATTGAAGGCGTTGATAATAGCGCTACTACGCCAAAATGGATGGCTCAGAGGCTTCAAAGAGCCTCACAACAGTTGCATTCGCCTATAGTGGATATTACTAACTACGTTTTGCTCGAGTTAGGTCAGCCTATGCATGCATTTGATTTAACTACGATCAATGGCGACATAGAGGTAAGGGCTGCAAAAAAAGGTGAGAAGCTTGAGTTATTGAATGATCAAACCGTCTCCTTGAATAAAGACACACTCGTTATTGCTGATGAGAATTCAGCCATAGCAATTGCCGGCGTTATGGGAGGATTGAAAACTGCTACTCTTAGTGGTTCATCAAAAATTCTTCTAGAGAGTGCCTTCTTTGATCCAATAGCGATCTCAGGAGTTGCTAGGTCTTATGGTCTGCATACTGAATCTTCACTGAGATTTGAGCGTGGTGTTGATTTTAATATAACTAGGCAAGCCCTAGAAAGAGCAACCGAATTAGTTCTTGATATTTGTGGTGGTAAGGCATCACCAATTAATGAGTGTATTAACCCATCTTCTCTTCCATTGCTAGAGCCGATCAAAATATCTAGAGAAAAAATAGCCAGCGTTTTAGGTTTTGATCTAGACCCTAAATGGGTAGAGTCTAAGTTTAAGTTCCTAGAGTTTAAATATAAAGCTCACAAGGATTCCTGGACTGTTACACCTCCAAGTTTCCGTTTCGATGTTCGCATACCGGCCGACATAATTGAAGAGTTAGCTAGGCTTTATGGTTATGACAAGATACCTGTTAAGAAGCTTTCAATAGATGCAAATATAGCTCACTCTTCTCAATCAAAAGTTAGTTCCTATGATCTTTCTCAGTCGCTCGTCAATAGAGGTTATCAAGAAGTCATTACCTACAGCTTTATTTCCAATGAGTACCATGACTTAATTGACCCAAGCGCTAAGAAAATTTTATTAAAAAATCCAATCTCAGACGATATGTCAGTGATGCGCTCAAGTTTGTGGCCAGGGCTTCTAGAGACTGTGAAAATGAATCGAAGAAGAGGGCACCAAAATGCCAGATTCTTTGAAACTGGACTTTCCTTCTCGGGCACCTCAGTTGAGGATCAGAAACAAAAAGTAGCTGGAATCATTTGTGGTAATCGTTTTGAGTCGCAGTGGGGAAGTGGTGATAGAGAGGTTGATTTTTTTGATGCTAAATCTGATGTCCAATCCCTCCTAGATCATAGCAAAGGTGATTACTCATTTGAGGCCGCTGAGCATCCAGCATTGCAGGCTGGTCAGTCAGCTAAAGTCTCTAAAAATGGTCAATTTATAGGATGGCTTGGAGCGCTCTCTCCTGTCCTCCAAAAGAAGCTATCATTGCCTAAGTTATTTTTATTTGAACTTAACCAGAGTGACATTGAGCAAGGAGAGATTTCAAGCTATCAAGCTTTCTCTTCATTCCAGGCCTCTCAAAGAGATATTGCATTAGTTGTTTCAAAGGACGTTAGTTCTGAACAACTTATCAATTCAATTAGATCTCTAAAGCAGAACGACCTTATTGACGTTAACTTGTTTGACGTCTATGAAGGTCAGCACATTGAACAGGGTAAAAAGAGTGTTGCCTTAAACCTTACTTATCAATCAATAGAAGCCACATTAACCGATGAACAGTTAGAGCAAAATGTTAGTAAAATAGTGACACATTTAGAATCTAAATTTTCAGCCAAACTAAGATAAAAAAATATGTCCCTAACCAAACAAGATATTGCTAACGCTCTAGTTAAAAAAACTGAACTGACTCAAACTCAGGCGTTAGTTTTCACGAACCAATTTTTTGATCAGATAATTGAAACGCTCAAGAATGGTGAGGAAGTTAAATTATCGAGTTTTGGAAATTTTGTTGTAAAAGAAAAATCTCAGAGACCTGGTAGAAATCCAAAAACTGGAGAAGAGGTTATCATTAGTGCTAGAAAAGTTGTTACCTTTAAGGCTGGCCCTAAACTCAAAAAAGCAACTCAGAAAGGCAAGTAGGTTTAATCTAGTCAGTTATTGCGACCATAAACCCTATTACGATTGGCATTACCGATAGCATAGTTAGTTGTTGAAGATTCTCATCAGCGTTCTTAGCGCTCATCTTGCGATTTTTTAATTTAGGAGTGTAGTCGTCATCCAACGAGAATGATGCAAATATGAGCTCTTTCGATTCATTTAATGGATCTTCATTTTGAACCATCTCTACGTCATAGATTGAATTAGGGTCTTCAGTTAACTTATTGACAAATAATATAGTTTCATTAAAGTGCAAAAAGAACCTCTCAGCAGGGCAGTTTGATGCCTTCTTAGGGGTTAACTCACCTTCCGACATTGAGCTAGCTATCTGGTCATAGTGCTGATCAGTTAATCTAATGTACCTTGTGTCAAGGTAATCACCTAGGTCATTATCTCCTTCGTATTCTTTTATATATTCAATAAGCTCTTTAAGCATAAATCAATCTAGGTATAAACACAAAGTTGTGGATTTTATCGAAAATTTACAACAAGAAATTAATTCTTAATTAATTTTTTTCAGAGTTACTATATTGAACTCGATAAATCTCAAAAATTGTAATCGTCATTGCGGCAATGATTGGCCCAATAAAAAGCCCAAGAATGCCAAACTGAATGATACCAGCAAGGGTTGATAGGACAGTGATTAGGGTATGGTTAAGGGCGCTTTGGTGGTTCATTGAGCTCGATAACTTTTTAATAATAATAGGCCTTAGAAAATTATCAATTAAAGTGCCAGCTAGTACCGCACCAAAAAAGATAATGATGAAAGCGCTCGTCGTCTCTCCGATAGCAAACAAGTAAAGTGACAAAGGTAGCCAAACAAATAACCCACCAAGTACAGGAATAAAGCCAGCAAGTGCCATCGCGACACCAAAAAATAATGCAGGAAAACCAATCATCATAACTCCAATTGAAAACACAACACCCTGAATTAATGACACTAAAAAGACACTACCAACTAGTGTTACAGATAATCCAGAGAACTGATTTAGGAGTAAATCGTTGATCTTTGAATCGAGCGGTGAAACCTCTTTGATTTTAGTAATGAGTGAAGACCCATCAACGTAAAAATAATAAAGTGAAAAAATAGTAATGATGACAAAAAAGACAAACTTGCTAGATAAAGCAGTAATACTTTTTAGAATCATAATTGAGAAGTCTTTAACAGTTAAGGCAATACCCTCAATGTTATTTCTTAGAGTGCTGTCGAGGAACTCTCTCATTGAGTCAGAGAGTGGAAGACCCATAATGGTTTGATCTAGGATTCTGCTAATTTCACTAATCTGAAAGTCATTCTGTATTCTATTAATAAGGCCGCTAACCTCAATACCACTCACTAGCATGACATAGCTCAGAGGGAGTATTAATAGAACAGTTACTACTAGGGTCATTATTAAGGAGGCTTGTTTTGAAGTGTATTTCTGAGAAAGATTACTGAAACTGCTATAGGTAGTAATGCAAATTAATAGTGACAAGAATAAGGATGGTAGGAAGGGAGTAAAAAGCCACAATATCGCGAAAGCTGAAAGAAATAATAGTATAAGTATTAGGCCATTTCCGTGTTCATTTTTGATGTTCTGTGTCATGTCTACTCCATTTTAATAACTCTTCAGGAAAATAGTAATTA
>ERZ767285.366-NODE-366-length-16437-cov-3.060819_pt1 | contig 16437 bp, 19 predicted proteins | sample MGYA00374953_ERZ767285 | MGnify/ENA primary metagenome ERZ767285 (study PRJEB28947, sample SAMN06267186) | marine metagenome | isolation source: Columbia River Estuary | place: USA:Columbia River Estuary, USA | collected 2013-07-23 ...
CGGGCGGCCTCGTCAATGGTGTAGACCTTGTTGGGGTCCACCTTCTCCAGGAGGGCCCGGTAACGCTTGCCGTGCTTAGGCATCCTTCACCTCCGGAGCGCCCACCACCTCCACACCCATGGACCGGGCCGAGCCCGCGATCATCCGGGCGGCGGCCTCGAGGTCGGTGGTGTTCAGGTCGGGCATCTTCTGCTTGGCGATCTCCAGGACCTGCTCCCAGGTGATCCGGCCCACCTTCTCCCGGCCGGGCTTGTGGGCCCCCTTCTCCAAGCCCGCGGCCTTGCGGATCAGGTAGCTCGCGGGCGGGGTCTTGGTGACGAAGGTGAAGGAGCGGTCCGCGTAGATGGTGATCTCCACGGGGACGATGGCGTCCCCCATGTTGGCCGTGGCCGCGTTGAAGGCCTTGACGAACTCCATGATGTTGGCCCCGTGCTGGCCCAAAGCCGGGCCCACCGGGGGCGCGGGCGTGGCCTTGCCCGCGGGCAGCTGAAGTTTGACCACCGCAACAACTTTCTTCATTTTTCCCTCCTAGGCTCCCCCCAAGTTAGGGGTGCAAACGCCTCTAGGCCTTGACCACCTGGGAGAAGTCCAGCTCCACAGGGGTCTCGCGCCCGAAGATGGTGACCATGACCTTGACCTTGCCCCGCTCGGGGTTGATCTCGGTCACGGTGCCCGTGAAGTCGGCGAAGGGGCCGGAGACAACCCGGACCTGGTCCCCCTCGCGGAAGGCCACCTGGGCCTTGGGGGCCTCCTTCTTCCCGAGAAGCCCGGAGACCTCGAGGATGTGCCGCACCTCGTCGGGAGAAAGGGGAACGGGACGCATCCCCGCCCCGACGAAGCCCGTGATGCCGGGCGTGCCGCGCACCACCTCCCAGGCCTCGTTGGGCTCCTCCTCGTCCCCCAGGTCCATCTGGATGAAGAGGTAGCCCGGGAAGAGCTTCTTCCGGACCACCTCCTTCTTGCCCCCCTCGCGGAGCTCCACCACCTCCTCGGTGGGGATCAGGACCTGAAAGATCTTGTCCTGAAGGCCGAAGGCCTTGATGCGCTTCTCCAGGTTGGCCTTGGCCTTCTCCTCCTGCCCCACCAGGGTGTGGACCGCGTACCACTCTATGCTCATCGCAGAAGCCCTATCAGGAAGCGGAAGACCGTGTCGTAAAGCCCGAGGATCACCATGAAGGCCAAGGTGAAGAGGAGGATGGCCTGCGTGCCCTCCACGACCTGCTCCCGCGTGGGCCAGGTGACCCGGGCGAGCTCGGCCCGCGCTTCCTGGAAGTAACGGATCAGCCGGGCGAACATCAGATCTTCACTTCCCGGTGCACGGTGTGCTTCCTACACCACGGGCAGTACTTGCGCAGCTCCAGCTTGTTGGGGGTGTTGCGCTTGTTCTTCTCCGTGGCGTAGTTGCGGCGCTTGCACTCCGTGCACTCCAAGAGGAGTTTTATCCGGACCTCGCTGGCCATCTCGGCACCTCGGGAGGGGGGAGGCTAGCCTCCCCCCTCTTGGCTTACTCCAGGATCTTGGTGACGACGCCGGCGCCCACGGTCCGCCCACCCTCACGGATGGCAAACCGCAAACCCTCCTCCAGCGCCACCGGCTTGATCAGCTCCACCGTAAACGTCACGTTGTCCCCAGGCATCACCATCTCCACGCCCGGAGGCAACTGCACCACCCCCGTCACGTCCGTCGTCCGAAAGTAAAACTGCGGACGGTACCCCGAAAAAAACCCCGTGTGCCGTCCACCCTCCTCCTTCTTCAACACATACACCGAGGCCTCAAACTTCGTGTGCGGCGTAATGCTCCCAGGCTTCGCCAGCACCTGCCCCCGCTCCACCTCCTCCCGGCTCACACCCCGCAGGAGCACCCCCACATTGTCCCCAGCAATCCCCTCCTGCAAGGTCTTCCGGTGCATCTCCACACCCGTCACCACCGTCCTCCGCGTCTCCGGAGCAAGGCCCACAATCTCCACCTCGTCCCCAACCTTCACCTTGCCCCGCTCAATCCGACCCGTGGCCACCGTCCCACGACCCGTGATCGTAAACACGTCCTCCACCGGCATCAAGAACGGCTTGTCCACGTCCCGCACCGGCGTGGGAATGTACTCGTCAATCGCGTCCAACAGCTCCCAAATCTTGTCCACCCACTCGTTCTCCCCACGCCTCGTCTTCGGGTTCCTGTGCATCTGCTCAAGCGCCAAAAGCGCACTCCCCCGAATCACCGGAACCTCGTCCCCAGGAAACTCGTACTGGTTCAAAAGGTCCCGCACCTCCATCTCCACCAGGTCCAGCAACTCGGGGTCGTCCACCATGTCCACCTTGTTCATGAACACCACAATGTACGGCACCCCCACCTGCCGCGCCAGCAAAATGTGCTCCCGCGTCTGCGGCATCGGCCCGTCCGCCGCCGACACCACAAGGATCGCCCCGTCCATCTGCGCGGCACCCGTGATCATGTTCTTGATGTAGTCCGCGTGCCCAGGGCAATCCACGTGGGAATAGTGCCGCTTCGCCGTCTCGTACTCCACGTGCGCCGTGTTGATCGTAATCCCCCGCGCACGCTCCTCCGGCGCCTTGTCAATGTCCCCGTAGTCCTTAACCTCTACATTCGGGTTCTCCGCCGCCGCCACATACGTCAACGCCGCCGTCAGCGTCGTCTTCCCGTGGTCCACGTGCCCAATCGTCCCCACGTTCACGTGAGGCTTCGTCCGAATAAACTCGCCCTTCGCCATCTCCGTCCTCCTTACATGCCAAAGCCGCCCTGGGTGGCTCCAGGGCAGTCAAAAAAATGGAGCTCGCGGCCGGGCTCGAACCGGCGACCTCACCCTTACCAAGGGTGTGCTCTACCTGCTGAGCTACGCGAGCTCGTGGAGCGGGAGACGGGACTCGAACCCGCGACCCTCGGCTTGGGAAGCCGATGCTCTACCAACTGAGCTACTCCCGCATGGGGTGTGCTGAGCGCACACCGCGTGGTGGGCAGGGCTGGATTCGAACCAGCGAAGGCATACGCCAACGGTTTTACAGACCGTCCCCTTTGGCCGCTCGGGCACCTGCCCACGCCCTTCTTTTGGAGCCACCCAGGGGAGTTGAACCCCCAACCCCCCGATTACAAGTCGGGTGCTCTGCCGGTTGAGCTAGGGTGGCAGGACGGGGGATGGGACCCTGTCCGAGGGTTTAGGCTAGCACACCCGCCCGAGAGTGTCAAGATAAGGGCATGCGCATCGTACCTTTTGGGGCGGCCCGGGAGGTCACGGGAAGCGCCCACCTCCTCCTCGCCGGGGGCAGGCGCGTCCTTCTGGACTGCGGGATGTTCCAAGGGAAGGAGGAGGCCAGGAACCACGCCCCCTTCGGCTTTGACCCTAAGGAGGTGGACGCCGTCCTCCTCACCCACGCCCACCTGGACCACGTGGGGCGGCTGCCCAAGCTCTTCCGCGAAGGCTACCGGGGCCCCGTTTACGCCACCCGGGCCACGGTCCTCCTCATGGAGATCGTCCTGGAGGACGCCCTCAAGGTGATGGACGAGCCCTTTTTCGGCCCCGAGGACGTGGAGGAGGCCCTGGGGCACCTCAGGCCCCTGGAGTACGGGGAGTGGCTTCGGCTCGGGGCCTTAAGCCTCGCCTTCGGCCAGGCGGGGCACCTCCCGGGAAGCGCCTTCGTGGTGGCCCAGGGGGAGGGGAGGACCCTGGTCTACAGCGGGGACCTGGGCAACCGGGAAAAGGACGTCCTCCCCGACCCCTCTCTTCCTCCGCTCGCCGACCTGGTCCTCGCGGAGGGGACCTACGGGGACCGCCCCCACCGCCCTTACCGGGAGACGGTCCGGGAGTTCCTGGAGATCCTGGAAAAAACCCTGAGCCAGGGCGGGAAGGTCCTCATCCCCACCTTCGCCGTGGAGCGGGCGCAGGAGATCCTCTACGTCCTCTACACGCACGGCCACCGCCTCCCCCGGGCGCCCATCTACCTGGACTCCCCTATGGCGGGACGGGTCCTCTCCCTTTACCCCAGGTTGGTCCGCTACTTCAGCGAGGAGGTCCAGGCCCACTTCCTCCAGGGGAAGAACCCCTTCCGCCCTGCGGGCCTCGAGGTGGTGGAGCACACCGAGGCCTCCAAGGCCCTAAACCGCGCCCCCGGCCCCATGGTGGTCCTCGCGGGAAGCGGGATGCTCGCGGGGGGGCGGATCCTCCACCACCTCAAGCACGGCCTCTCCGACCCCAGAAACGCCCTCGTTTTCGTGGGCTACCAGCCCCAGGGAGGGCTTGGGGCGGAGATCATCGCCCGCCCCCCCGCCGTGCGGATCCTGGGGGAAGAGGTGCCCTTGCGGGCGAGCGTCCACACCCTGGGCGGCTTCTCCGGCCACGCCGGGCAGGACGAGCTTCTGGACTGGCTTCAGGGCGAGCCCCGCGTGGTCCTGGTCCACGGGGAAGAGGAAAAGCTCCTCGCCCTAGGCAAGCTCCTCGCCCTCCGCGGGCAGGAGGTGAGCCTGGCGCGCTTCGGGGAGGGCGTGCCGGTGTAGGTCACGCCTGGAGCCCCTCGGGCTCCGGGTCCGACCAGGCCAGCTCCACCAGCTGGACGAGCTCCCCCACGGGGACCCCGTAGTCCCGGGCGAGCCGCGTGATCTCCAGCCCGAGGCGGCGGAGGTGGGCCAGGTGGGCCGGGTCCAGGTCCTCGGCCACGTCCATGAGCCAGCCCAAGAGGAACTGGGCCTCCTCGTCGGTGAGGCCCTCGGTGAGCCCCTCGTCTTCCCAGAAAAGCTCCCTAGGATCGCCCATCATGGCCAGCGGCGGACCTCCTCGTCTTTCCGCACCCAGCCCATCCGGCGGAGGAGGGCCTCGAGGTAAGCGGGGTCGCGGGCGGCCCGCACCTCCTCCTTAAGCCGCTCCACCTCGGCCCGGGCCCGCGCCACCTCCTCCTTAAGCGCGGCCCGCTCCCGGGCCAGCTCCCAGGCCCTGAGCCCCTCCTGGGCGAGGAGGTAGAACCCGTGCACCAGGCCGAGGAGGAAAAGGAGGCGGAGGAAGCGGTAGACGGGGCGGTCCAAGGCGCGGCCATTATACACCCGGGGGCCTTGCGGGAAAGGGCCTCGCCCTCCTCTACCACCTCCAGATCCGAAAAGCGTTGCGTTTGCACACCCGGGGTGTATACTGAAACTGGTAGGAAAGGAGGAAGGATGCCGAGGACCAAGGAGAAGGAAAGCTACCGCGCGCGGCTAAAGGCGGTGGGCCTGCGCCACACCCTTCCCCGGGAGAGGATCCTGAGCTTCCTGGACCGCAAAAACGTGCACCCCACCCCGGAGGAGCTCTACCAGGGCCTGAAGAAGCGGGGCTACGACATCGGCCTCTCCACCGTTTACCTGAACCTGCACGTCCTCAGGGAGCACGGGCTCATCTACGAGTTCAAGGACCCCAAGGGAGCCACCCGGTACGACGGCTACAACGAGCCCCACGTGCACCTGGTGTGCACCTCCTGCGGCAAGGTGGAGGACCTGCTCCTTAAGAACCTTCCCGAGCTGGACGTGAACCCCGCCATGCAGGCGGCCGCCGAGCGCACGGGCTGGGCCCTCGAGGGCTTCCGCCTGGAGTTCCGGGGGAAGTGCCCGAACTGCCAGAGGTAGCCGCCTAAGCCTGAGGCCCGGGGGGGTTCCCCGGGCCCGCGCCTTCTTTCCTTCCCCGCGGGACCTAAGCCCGCACGGGGCGGCCCTACAGGGCCTCCGCCACCTTCAGGATGGTGCGCACGCCGAAGCCCGTTCCCCCCTCGGGGCCCAGGGCGTGGGCCTTCCTGGCGAAGGCGGGCCCGGCGATGTCCAGGTGGACGAGGGGCACCTGCACGAACTCCGCCAAGAAGAGGGCGGCGGCGATGGCCCCGCCGTAGCGGTCCCCCACGTTCTTGAGGTCGGCCACCGGGCTTTTCAGCTTCTCCCGGTAGGCCTTCTCCAAGGGCATGGGCCAGACCTTCTCCCCGGCCTTTTCCGCCGCCTCCCGCACCCTCTCCCCCCAGGAGGGCTCGGTGGCGAAGAGGGCCGCCACCTCCTCCCCCAGGGCCACCACCGCGGCCCCCGTGAGGGTGGAAAGCTCCAGGATCCGCTCCGCCCCCTCCCTTTCGGCGTAGGCCAGGGCGTCGGCCAGGGTGAGGCGGCCTTCGGCGTCGGTGTTCATCACCTCCACGGTCTTGCCGGAGAGGGTCTTGAGCACGTCCCCCACCCGGTAGGCCCGCCCGGAGACCAGGTTCTCGCAGGCGGCGATGTAGCCCCTCAGCTCCACGGGAAGGCCCAAAAGGGCCGCGGCCTTGAAGGCCCCGAGCACGGCCGCCGCCCCCGCCATGTCGCTCTTCATGGTGGCCATGCTCTCCGTGGGCTTTAGGGAGTAGCCGCCGGAGTCAAAGGTGAGGCCCTTCCCCACCAGGTCCAGCCGGGCCTTAGCCCCTTCTGGGGCGTAGCGGAGGCGGATGAACCGGGGCGGGTTCTCCGAGCCCTGGGCCACGGCGAGGAAGGCCCCCATGCCGAGCTCGGCGATGGCCTTCTCGTCCAGGACCTCCACCTCCACCCCTAGGGCCCTAAGCTCCAAGGCCCGCTCCGCCAGGGCCTCGGGGGTGAGGAGGTTCGGGGGCTCGTTCACCAGGTCCCGGGCCAGGTAGACCCCTTCCGCCACCCTCCTCGCCCGCTCCAAAAGGGCCTCGGAAACGCCCGGAAGGAGGAGGGTGAGGGCCTTTTCCTCCCTTTTCGTCTTGAGCCGGTCAAAGCGGTAGGCCCCGAGGAGAAGGCCCTCGGCCAGGGCGTAGGCGTCCTCCAAAGGCTCCACCAGGGCCTCGGGAAAGGCGAGCCTCTGGAGGGCCTGGGCGAGCCTTCCCCCGCTTTCCCGGTCGTCCTCGCCCCGCCCGAAGAGGAGGACGGGGCCCTCCTCCGTGTAGAGGAGAAGGCTCTCCCCCGCCTTAAGCCCCGCCTCCTTCAGGGCCTGGCGGAGCCGCCCCTCGAAGCGGGCGTCCAGGGCCTCCCCCTGGGGGAGGAGGGCGCCTTCCTTGGCCCAGACCACCTTGAGGGGGGCCTGGCCCTCGGCCAGGCCCGTGGAAACGGCGCGCAGGGTGACCACGTCCAAGGTTTTACCACGGGGGCGTGGCAGAATGGGAGGGATGCGGTGGCTTCTTCTAGCGAAGCAACCGGCCCTCGGGGGGGCGGCGGCCCTCGAGGGGGTGATGATGAAGGCCCCCTGGGCCTGGGCCCTGGCGGTGCGCCTGCCGGACGGAAGGATCCACGTGGAACGCCACGAGGAAAGGGCCCTCACCGAGCGCTACCCCTGGACGAGGCTTCCCCTCCTCCGGGGGGTGGTGGCCCTCTTTGACGCCCTTTCCGTGAGCTACCGAGCCCTGGCGCGGAGCGCCGAGCTCGCCGGGGGCGAGGAGGTTCCCCGGGGGGCGCTTTGGGGGACGGTGGCGGTGAGTCTCCTCGTCGGGATCGCCCTTTTCATCGTCTTCCCCGGCTTTCTCGCCGGGCTTTTCGTGGACGCCGCCCGCCACCCCGCGCTCTACAACCTCCTCGCGGGCCTCCTCAAGGTGGGGATCTTGGTGGGCTACCTCCTCTTCATCCGGCGCATGCCGGAGATCCGCCGCTTCTTCATGTACCACGGGGCGGAGCACAAGGCCATCCACGCCTACGAGAAGGGGCTTCCCCTCACCGTGGAGAACGTCCTGGCCCAGCCCCGCTTCCACCCCCGGTGCGGCACCACCTTCATCGCCTTCGTCATCGTGGTCTCGGTCCTGGTCTACAGCCTCATCCCCGCCCCCGAGGTCCTCTGGTGGCGGCTCCTCGCCCGGGTGCTCTTCCTGCCCCTGGTGGCGGCCTTGGCCTATGAGCTCCTCTACTTCTCCGCCCGGCACCAGGACCCCTTCTCCCGCCTCCTCCGGGAGCTCGGCTTCCGCTTCCAGGCCCTCACCGTGGCCGAGCCCACCCCGGAGATGGTGGAGGTGGCCATCAGGAGCACCGAGGCGGCCCTAGGGGAGAGGGTGGTGGCATGAAGCGGGTTCTCGTGGCCATGTCCGGGGGGGTGGACTCCTCCGTGGCCGCCCTCCTCCTCAAGGAGGCGGGCTACGAGGTGGTGGGGGCCATGATGCGCTTCTGGCCCGACCTTCCGCCCCCGAGCCTGGAGGCGGGGAAGCCCCGGGCCTGGGAGAGCTGCTGCACCCCGGACGCCGCCTACGAGGCGAGGCGGGTGGCGGACCGCCTGGGCATCCCCTTCTACCTCCTGGACTACCGGGAGGTCTTTGAGGAGGAGATCATCTCCCCCTTCCTCCAGGACTACGCCCAGGGGCGCACCCCGAACCACTGCGCCCGGTGCAACACCTTCGTCAAGTTCGGGGCCCTCCTCAAGCAGGCGAGAAGGCTCGGCCTGGACTACGTGGCCACGGGCCACTACGTGCGGAAGGAGGGCCTTGCCCTCCTTAGGGGCCTTGACCCCCACAAGGACCAGACCTACTTCCTCTGGGGCACCCCCAAGGAGGCCCTTCCCCACCTCCTCTTCCCCGTGGGGGGGCTCACCAAGCCCGAGGTGCGGGCCCTCGCCGAGAAGGCGGGCCTCCCCACGGCGAGGAGGCCCGAAAGCCAGAACCTCTGCTTCGTGGCCGGCGACCTCAAAGGCTTCCTCAAGGAGCGCCTGAAGCCCAGGCCTGGCCCTCTCGTGGACGCCCTCACGGGGGAGGTGGTGGGGGAGCACGAGGGGGCAAGCCTCTACACCCTGGGCCAGAGGAAGGGCCTCGGGCTTTACAAGACCCACCTGGAGCGGTACGTGGTGGGGGTGGACCCCGAGAGGAACGTGGTCTACGTGGGCCCCAAGGAGGCCTGCTACTTTGAGGGCCTGGAAGGGGAAGGCCTCAACCTCCTCGCCGAGCTTCCCGAGGAGGTGGAGGTCCAGGTGCGCTACCGCACGCCCCCCGTGCGGGCCAAGGTGGAGTCCCTAAGCCCCTTGCGCCTCCGCTTTGCCCACCCCGTCTTCGCCGTGACCCCAGGGCAGAGCGCCGTCTTCTACCGGGGGGAGAGGCTCCTTGGGGGGGCGGTGATCCGAAGGGGGCTTTACAACCTGGCGGGCCTCGAGGATCCCCGGGCCTTGACCTTCTCCTGACAAAACCCGGTCAGAGTGTAGGTGGGAGGTTAAGCGATGCGAGGCAAAGCTTGGATGCTCACGGCAGTGGCCCTGACAGGCCTAGGTCTGGCCCAGATCAGGGCGGACGGGTCCTCCACCGTCTACCCCATCACCCAAGCGGTGGCGGAGGAGTTTGTGACCCGAAACCCCCAGGTGAGGATCTCCGTGGCCTTCTCCGGCACCGGGGCGGGGTTCCAGAAGTTCTGCCGGGGGGAGACGGACGTCCAAAACGCCAGCCGGCCCATCCGCAAGTCGGAGCTGGAGGCCTGCCAGAAGGCGGGAATCCAGTTCATTGAGATCCCCGTGGCCTACGATGCCCTCTCCATCCTGGTGAACCGGCAGAACACCTGGGCCCAGTGCCTGACCACCGCCCAGCTCAAGTCCATCTGGGAGCCCAACGCCAAGGTGAACTACTGGAAGGACCTGAACCCCGCCTGGCCCAACCGCCGCATCGTCCTCTTCGGGGCGGGCACGGACTCTGGCACCTTTGACTACTTCACCGAGGCCATCATGGGCCGGGCTGGTTCCATCCGCAAGGACTACTTCCCCTCCGAGGACGACAACGTGATCATGCGGGGGGTCACGGGCAACCCCTACGCCATGGCCTTCGTGGGCTTCGCCTACTACGAGGAAAACAAGGACAAGGTAAAGGCCGTGGCCATTGACCACGGCAAGGGGTGCGTCCTGCCCTCCCGGGAGACGGTCCTGGACGGCACCTACCAGCCCCTTTCCCGGCCCCTCTTCATCTACGTGAACGTAAAGAGCCTGGACCGGCCCGAGGTGCAGGCCTTCGTGGACTTCTACCTCTCCCCCGCCGCCCGGCGGGCCATCCGCTCCACGGGGTACGTGGAGCTGCCCGACGAGGCCTACCGCATCGGCCAGGGCCTGGTGGCCCGCAAGAAGACGGGGAGCTTCTTCACGGACCTGCCCCCTGGCACCCCCCTGGCCAAGTTCATTGAGGAGCTGCGGAAGGAAGTGCAGTAGCCCCGCTGACCCCTGGGGGTGGGGGAGTTTCCCCCACCCCCTTAGAATGGGAAAGGCATGGAGATCCTGAAGCAAAGGCCCTCGAGGAACCCCAAGGAGGTGCTCACCTTCGCCCTCCTGGTCTTCCTCTCCTCCATCACCCTCCTCACCACCCTGGGGGTGATCCTGAGCCTGGTAGGGGACGTGGCCCAGTTCTTCCGCCGGGTGCCCCTCACGGAGTTCCTCTTCGCCCCCGAGTGGACCCCCCTCTTCGCCGACCCCCGCTACGGCATCAGCCCCCTCATCGCCGGGACCTTCCTGGTCACCCTCATCGCCCTCCTGGTGGCCGTGCCCCTGGGCCTGGCCCTGGCCATCTACCTCTCGGAGTACGCCTCCGGGGCCGCCCGGGCCCGCATCAAGGGCACCCTGGAGCTCTTTGAGGGCATCCCCACCGTGGTCTTCGGCTACTTCGCCCTGCTCTTCGTCACCCCCCTGCTGCAACGGGTCATCCCTGACCTGAACATCTTCAACCCCCTCTCCGCCGGGCTGGTGATGGGCTTCGCCATCATCCCCTACATCTCCAACGTGGCCGCCGACGCCATGGAGTCCGTGCCCCGCTCCATCCGCGAAGCCGCCTACGCCCTGGGGGCCAGGCCCTACGAGGTGGCCCTGCGGGTGGTCTTCCCCGCGGCCATCTCGGGCATCATCGCCGCCATCATCCTGGCCACCAGCCGGGCCATCGGCGAGACCATGATCGTGGCCATCGCCGCCGGCCAGCGGCCCATCCTCACCCTGGACCCGCGGGAGACCATCGCCACCATGACCAGCTACATCGTCCAGGCGGCCACCGGGGACCAGCCCACGGGCTCCACCGCCTACTACGCCCTCTTCGCCGTGGGCTTCACCCTCTTCCTCCTGACCCTCTTCCTCAACATCCTGGCCCAGTACGTGGTGGAACGCTACCGGGAGCGATATGAATAGGACCCTATCCTCCCCTTCCCCCGAAGCCTTCGGCACCGACCCCTGGAAGACCCGCATTGACCGGACCTTCGCCCGGGCCCTGGTCCTGCCCCTGGTGCTGGCCATCGGCCTCCTCGTCCTCCTCCTGGGGGACACCCTCTACCGAAGCGTCTCCGTGCAGGTGGTGCGGGCGGACGAGGGCCCCGGCAGGACCTACCCCTTCGGCCTCGCCGCCACGGAGGTCCTGCGGCAGGAGCTTCTGGCCCGGGGGTACACGGAGGAGGAGGCCCGCTCCCTGCTCCAAGACCCCACGGAACGGCGGGTCCTCTTCCTGCAGAACCGGGTGGAGCTCATGTGGAACACCCAGGAAGGCCCCTTCCGCTACGTGGTCACCGGCCTTAGGGACGAGCGCGTGGCCGACTTCTCCCTCCTGGAGGGCCTGAGGCGCTGGGAGGAGCTCAAGGCCGGCCTGGGGGAAGGGGAGCGGCTTGTCCTCAACCCCTGGCTGGACCAAAGCTTCCTCACCCGCACCCCCTCCCGCTCCCCCCTCACCGCGGGGATTGGGGTGGCCATCTGGGGTACGATCTGGGTCCTCTCCCTAGCCCTCCTCATCGCCATCCCCGTGGGCATCGGCACGGCCATCCTCCTGGAGGAGTACCTGCGGGAGGGCACCCTAAACCGCATCCTCGAGGTCAACCTGCGCAACCTGGCCGGGGTGCCCTCCATCGTCTACGGGCTTCTGGGCCTGGCCATCTTTGTGCGGGAGATGGGCCTGGGGCCCACCATCCTCTCCGCTGCTCTGACCCTGGGGCTTCTTGGCATCCCGGTGATCGTGGTAACCGCCCGGGAGTCCCTGCGGGCCGTGCCCGAGTCCCTGCGCCAGGCGGCCTTCGCCCTGGGGGCCACCCGGCGGCAGGTGGTCTTCCGGGTGGTGGTGCCCGCGGCCCTGCCGGGGATGGTCACCGGGGTCATCCTCTCCGCCGCCCGCCTGATCGGCGAGGCCGCCCCTCTCCTCCTGGTGGGGGCCGCCGCCTACGTGCCCTTCTACCCCACGGGGCCCCTGTCGGAGTACACGGTGATCCCCGTGCAGATCTACCTCTGGGTCTCCATGAACATCCCCGAGTTCGCCCGGGTGGCGGCAGCAGGGATATTGGTCATGCTCCTGGTGCTCTCGGGCCTCTACTTCCTGGCCCTCTACCTGAGGAACCGCTTTAGGAGGGAATGGTGAGTCTGGAAATGCTCAAGGAACACGAGACGGTGCGCACCGCGCCCGTCTCCGAGGCCGAGGCCCTGGTGGACGTGCGGGGCCTGAGCCTCTGGTACGGTAAGAAGCAGGCCCTTTACGACATCTCCGTGCGCTTCCCCCGGAACCAGGTCACGGCCATCACCGGCCCCTCGGGGTGTGGGAAAAGCACCCTCCTGCGCTCCCTCAACCGCATGAACGACCTGGTACCCGGGGTACGGGTGGAGGGGGAGGTCCTCTACGAGGGGGTGAACATCTACGACCCCCGGGTGGACCCGGTGGCGGTGCGGCGCCACATCGGCATGGTCTTCCAGAAGCCCAACCCCTTCCCCAAGACCATCTTTGAGAACGTGGCCTTCGGCCTCCGGCTCATGGGGGTGAAGGGCAGCGAGCTGGAGGACCGGGTGGTGGAGGCCTTGAAGCGGGCCGCCCTATGGGAAGAGGTCAAGGACCGCTTCAAGAAGGAAAGCGGCCTGAGGCTTTCCGGCGGCCAGCAGCAGAGGCTCTGCATCGCCCGGGCCATCGCCGTGGAGCCGCCCCTCCTCCTCATGGACGAACCCACGAGCGCCTTGGACCCCATCGCTACCCAGGCCATTGAAGACCTGATCCTAGAGCTGAAGGAGCGCTACACGGTCGTCATCGTCACGCACAACATGCAACAGGCTGCCCGGGTCTCCGACCGCACCCTTTTCATGCACCTAGGGGTCCTGGTGGAGGAAGGCCCCACCGAGGTGATCTTCACCAAGCCCAAGCACCCTTACACCGAGGCCTACATCACCGGGCGCTTCGGCTAAAATCGGCCCATGTCGCCCCTTGCCCTCCTCTTCCTCACCCTCTTCAACAGCGTCCTGGGCCTCTCCATCCTCTTCCCCATCCTGGGGCCTTTGGGCAGGGCGCTGGGCCTCACCGAGGTCCAGGTGGGCCTCTTCTCCACGGGCTACGCCCTCATGCAGTTCCTCCTTTCCCCCTACTGGGGCAGGCGGAGCGAACGGGGCCGGAAGCCCGTCCTCCTCGTGGGCATCCTGGGCTTCGCGGCAAGCTTCCTCCTCTTCGGCGTCTTCGCCCTCCTGGGGGAGCGGGGCCTCGTGCCCCCGGGGCTCCTCTTTTTCCTGCTCCTCCTCGCGCGGCTTCTCGGCGGGGCCTTCAGCTCCGCCACCCTGCCCACGGCCCAGGCCTACGTGGCCGACGTTACGGGGCGGGAGAACCGCACCGCGGGGATGGCCCTCCTGGGGGCGGCCTTTGGCCTCGCGGTGATCCTAGGGCCCGCCCTGGGGGCGGGGCTTGCCGCCCTCTTCGGCCTCCTCGCCCCCGTCTTCTTCTCGGCGGGGATCGCCCTCCTAAACGCCCTTTTCGTTTACCTGGTCCTCCCCGAGTCCAGACCCCGGGGGCAGGAAGCCGGGGCGCGGCTTTCCCCCTTTGACCCCAGGGTCTTCCCCCTCCTCCTCCTCGGCCTCGCCCTCAACCTTTCCAGCGTGGCCCTGGAGCAGACCATCGCCTTCTACTTCCAGGACCGGCTTCTCCTCGGCGGGGTGGAGACGGCCCAGAAGGTGGGCCTGGCCCTGGTCTTCTACGGGGTCGTGGCCGTCTTCGTCCAGGGCGTCCTGGTGCGCAAGACCGGCTGGCCCCCGAGGGTCCTCCTCTCCCTGGGCCTGCCTCTGGGGATCCTGGGCTTCGTCCTCCTGGTCTACGCCAAGACCTTCTGGGCCCTGGCCCTGGGCCTCGCCCTCCAGGGGGTGGGGCAGGGGCTCGCCCTCCCCGGGGTCACGGCGGCCCTCTCCCTGGCCGTGGGCGAGGGGGAGCAGGGCCTGGTGGCGGGGCTCAACAGTTCCGCCCAGGCCCTGGGGAGGATGCTCGGGCCCATCGTGGGCACGGGGCTCTACCGCCTGGCCCCCGAGGGGCCCTACGTCCTCGGGGCCTCCCTCCTCCTCCTCGCCCTCCTCTTCCTTCCCGCCCTCTTCCGCCGGGCGAGGCTTTAGCATGCGGCTTCTCCTCTTCCGGCAACGGAACTTCCGCAACCTGGCCCTGGAGGCCTACCGCCCCCCGCCGGGCCTTTCCGCCCTGGTGGGGGCCAACGCCCAGGGGAAGACGAGCCTCCTCCTGGGGATCCACCTGGCCCTAGGGGGGGAGGTCCCCCTGGGCCTTGCCGACCTCGTCCGCTTCGGGGAGGAGGAGGCCTGGCTCCACGCCGAGGTGGAGACGGAGCTCGGGGCCTACCGCCTGGAGCACCGCCTGGGCCCCGGGGGGCGGGAGGTCCTCCTCAACGGGAAGCGGGTGAGCCTTCGGACCCTTTGGGAGCTTCCCGGCTCGGTCCTCGTCTCCCCTCTGGACCTCGAGGCGGTCCTCGGGCCCAAGGAGGAGCGGCGGGCCTACCTGGACCGGCTCATCGCCCGCTTCTCCCGCCGCTACGCCGCCCTCCTTTCCGCCTACGAGAAGGCGCTGCGCCAGCGGAACGCCCTCCTCAAGGCCGGGGGGGAGGGCCTTTCCGCCTGGGACCGGGAGCTCGCCCGCTACGGGGACGAGATCGTGGCCCTGAGGCGCCGCTTCCTCCGGCGCTTCGCCCCCATCCTGCGGGAGGTCCACGCCGCCCTCGCCGCCAAGGAGGCGGGGCTTCGCTTGGAGGAGACCGCGGGGGAAGGGGTGCTCCGGGCCCTCGAGGCCAGCCGGGCCGAGGAGCGGGAACGGGGCCAGACCCTGGTGGGGCCCCACCGGGACGACCTGGTCTTCCTCCTGGAGGGGCGGCCCGCCCACCGGTTCGCCAGCCGCGGGGAGGCCAAGACCCTGGCCCTGGCCCTGCGCCTCGCCGAGCACCGCCTCCTCGGCGAGCACCACGGCGAGCCCCCCCTCCTCCTCGTGGACGAGTGGGGGGAGGAGCTGGACGAGGCCCGCAGGCGGGCCGTCCTCGCCTACGCCCAGGCCCTGCCCCAGGCCATCCTGGCGGGGCTGGAAGCCCCCCCGGGGGTGCCGGTATGCTCGGTGGTACGAGGGGTGGTCCTGTGCCCTGGCGCCTGAAGGAGGTGATCCCCGAGGCCCTGAAGCGGGCCGGGGGCAAGGAGCGGCTCAGGCGGGGCCTCGTCCTCGCCGCCTGGCGGGAGGTGGCGGGAAAGGACCTCGCCCGCTTCACCGAGGCGGTGGCCCTGTAGGAGGGCGTCCTCGTGGTCCACGTGCCCGACCCCGTGGTGGCCCACCAGCTCACCTACACCCGCCTCGCCCTCCTCCGCCGCTACGAGGAGCGCTTCCCCGGGGCGGTGCGGGAGATCCGGTTCCAGGTGGGCCCCCTCGAGGCGGAAGGGGTGGAGGCCCCCCCGCCCTCAGACCCCGGCCGCCTGCGGGAGGCGGGCCGCAAGGCCCTGGCCCTGGCGGAAAAGGCCCCTCCGGAGCTCCGGGAGCGGGTGGCCCGGGCCGCCCTGGCCCTCTTCCAGAGGCAGCGGGGCGACCCCTGCCCCGTCTGCCAGACCCCGAGCGAGACCCATCCCTGCCCCACCTGCCGCCGCCACCTGGAAGACCCCGGGGTGCGGCGGGCGGCGGAGCGGCTCATGCGGGGCCAGGAGGCGGGCCTCGAGGGGGACGCCCTCCGGGCCGCCCGCCACCTGGCCCGGGAAAACCTCCTCGCCCAGATGCGGGACCTCTACCCCGAGGCCCTGCGGAGCGAGGAGTTCCGCCCCCTCCTCGCCGACCTGGCCCGCCGCTACCGCAACCTTTTTCCCCAGGAGCCCCTGCCCGAAGGGGTGCGGAGCCTGCTCAAGGAGGGGTGAATGCGCCGCGCCTTCCTCCTCGCCTTCCTGGGCCTCGCCCTGGCCCAGGCCACCTACACCGTGGCCCCCGGGGACACGCTCTACTCCATCGCCCGGCGCTACGGCACCACGGTGGAGGAGCTCATGCGCTTAAACGGGCTGGAAAGCTTCCTCCTCCAGCCGGGGCAGGTCCTCAAGCTCCCCTAAACCCCAGGCCGAGTGTGGGGGGCTGTGGTAGGCTCGCCGAACGCGATCGCGAGATTGCGCCACCTGCTTCTGCTGGCGGCGTCACCTCCTGAGCGCGAATACGTCGTAAGGAGAACTACAAACTTGAACGAAGAACTGACCCCTGGCGCCGCCGATATTGAGGCGGGTGCCGTTGATGGAGCAGCAGCTCCAGCACGCAAGGCGAAAGCCCCTGCAAAGCC
>ERZ767285.369-NODE-369-length-16310-cov-6.718660_pt1:0-10000 | contig 16310 bp, 9 predicted proteins | sample MGYA00374953_ERZ767285 | MGnify/ENA primary metagenome ERZ767285 (study PRJEB28947, sample SAMN06267186) | marine metagenome | isolation source: Columbia River Estuary | place: USA:Columbia River Estuary, USA | collected 2013-07-23 ...
TCCAACGGTAAGCTTTATGTCCAAAATGAACACCAGCTTCTAATAATTGGGCTAAGTTAACATCAGCCATAAAATTTTATAACTCCTTAATTATAATTAGTAACTATATTTTAGTATAGGATAACAATAACAGATTGAAAAGAAATAAGTCTAGATTTTTATTTTAATTTTTTCCACATTAATTTTTTGTTTAGTTTTTAATGTTGCATTAAAACAATTTGTATAACTTTGGTAACCTGTGCCAGAGGGTATTAAGTGTCCTATAATAATATTTTCTTTTAATCCACGTAGCCAATCCACTCGACCTTCAATAGCGGCTTTTGTTAGAACACGCGTTGTTTCTTGGAAACTTGCTGCTGAAATAAAACTTGGGTTATTTAACGCCGCTTTTGTAATTCCTAATAGCAATGGTACATAATAAGCTGGACGTTTATGGTGAGCTTCAATAATCTCATTAATATATTGAATGTGGTATAAATCAACAACTTCACGTGGTAATAATGGTGTATGGCCTTCATGTGTAATCAAAACTTTTGTAGTCATTTGTTTAATAATAACTTCCAAATGTTTATTTGCAATTGAAACGCCTTGTGACTCATAAACAGATTGAACAGCATTTAAAATCAATAGTTGAATCTTTTTAAATGTCCGATAACTTGCTTCATAATTGTTTGTTAAACGGTAAGAAGTTGTAAAGCTTTCTTCACTAGAGAAAAATTGTTTTTTTATTCCATAATAATTAAAATAAATTTTTAATAGATTATGTGGATTAATTTTATCATTTTCTTTTATAGTTGTGCCTAATTTTTGAAATTCAAATCCTGAGTCAATACTAGTTTTCTGAATTAATAAACTCTTTTTTTGATTTGTTGCCAAATGTTTGTTTGTTGGTTTCTTTTTTCGAGCTTCTAATAATTCTTCTATTCGTGGTAAACCTTGGACAATATCACCTGTAATCTCTTTTTCAAAATTTAATAAACCAATTACTTCGCCTTTTTCAATAAATTCACCATTTTTACAATAAACACTATTTACTTCTTCTTCAAAATAATCTTCTGTTATTGAGTGAATTCCAATCGATTTATTAAAAGGGTATTTTAAAAATTTTAAACCCGTTAAATTAGTATTAAAGGAAGTGTTTCGTTTAATTTTGTTATTAATTAAATCAGAACTTTTTAATAATAATGGCAAACATTGTTTAATTTTTAATTCTGTATTATCAATTTTTAATTTATTTATACTATTTTGGGGTATAGCTGATTGATTTTCTTTTTCTACTGAGAAATTTTTTAAAAATAGTGGTATTGGTGAACTATAAAACTTTCCATTTTTCTTCATGAACATTTTCGAAAATTTGACTTTAAAACCATGAGATTTTTTGTAGGGGTCTAGTCTTTCTACTAATGAGCGTTTTGTAATATCATAATAGTTTAGGAAAATATTTCCTTTGTTATGAACGTTATTATGATCTAATGTTAAAAATTTATATTCTAAATCGGCTTTTTCCCGACCATTTTCAGTTTTACAATTTGGAAAGAAATACGGACGTCCTTTTTGTACTGTTAAAAAATCACCATTATCGATTAAGATTTTTCCTGTTTGATTCACTTTAATATTATCAATAATTAATTCATTAACTGTTCTATTTTTTCCTTTTTCTTTAGGAACAGTTATACAATCGTTATTGGATATTAAAAAAATTTGTTTTTTATTAGAACGTTTCGATTTAAATTTTACGATTTCTAAAGAGTTTGCCGTTACTGACTCAAGATAACCTAGGGTTGTGTATGAATCAATAAATTGATTTGATCCAATATTTAAAGAAGATTGTAAATTTGTATATTTTAAATGTGCTGGAATATATTGATTTAGTACTAATTTTTCTAAAATTTTAAGGTTTAATTGTTTTTTTTTGAAACAATTACTTAACTCAATTGTGATTGTATTTTGTGAAGAATTTTGTGAGTTTATATTTATACTTTGTGAAATTAGATTTATACTATTTGAAGTTTTAATTTTTTGATTTGTTTTATATAAATAATTAATTTTATTATCTACCTGAAAAATTGATTTAGAGTTTGCATCAGTAGTAAAAATTGTTTTCAAATTTTTCCCTTTCGGAATTTCATAAATGTTAAAAGGTCTAATTAATAATTGATTATTTGTTTTATTTGGAATATTTTCACATAATGAAGGTTGAGTTATTTGGATATTATCAAAAATAACTTCACCAGGATAATATACATTTTTATCTACTTGTTCAAATTGCTTACCTTGATAAACAAATCCTGCTTTAATCGCAATTTCTTCAATTATATTATTTTTCTGTAAAACACTTATAATTCCTGCAGTTTTTGAACTAATATTCGGAATGATCTCAAAATTTTTCGATATGAAATTCCCATTTTCAACTAATAAAATATTTTTATCACAATTTAATTTATATGTTTCTTCTGGCAACCAAATTAAAGAGCTCTGAACGATTTTCTTTTTTAATTTTAACCGTAAAAAGATACTTTCCATTTCTTGGAAGTTCAAAAAATTTTTATAGAACATAAAACCAATTTTATCAATCTTAGATTCTAAAGTTTTTAAATAAGCACCATAATGGCTTTTACTAATCTTTTCATAATCTTCTTTAGTTATTTCATATGGTATATTATATGAGATAAACTTATCTAAGGTTTCGTGTTTTTGTTTAATTCGTTGATCATAATACATAATTCCACCTGTTAGGGTTTTAAATTTATTATTAAACGAACTTATAAATGGTTTATATTTTTTACAACGTTTCCAATTTTTAGAATTCGAATCTTCTAATGTAATTAAATATTTTGAATTAGACGAATTGATTAGATAATTTTTATTGTTTTTCGGGTTAAGAATTTTTTGGGCATAAGCATTTCTTAAAAAATATGTGTCGTTTGTAATTTGAATTCTTTGTTCTAAGACACTTTTCTTTTTCGAAATCGTTTTAATATAACCAGCGTATTGGTTTATTAATTTTGTTCTAAAAATATAACTATTTTTATTAATTTTATGGTCTGTATAAAAATTTAAAAAGGAATTACTTGGGGCTTGGTAAACTTGGCCCGATAAAATCCATAATAAGCGGTTTTGTGTTATTAGGTTAGTTCTTGTCCTCAACCTAGGAATAAAAATTTCCCCAGATGTATCACTTAGTATTGGTTTTCGTTCTGTTAACGTTTGTTTTTCTGTACTGATTAGCTCTCCGATTATTGATGCTTTTTTAATATATTGATTACTTTTTACAAATAACATTGTATTTCGTAATAATTCCACTTGGGTGATTTTTTCATTTGGTTGTTCTGGAATTACTATTAACGATCCGGAATTTTTTGTTACTAATACATCATCACCTCGATTTGTACGTAAAATAATTGTTTTTAAAAGCTTAGAAAATTTAACAATACCATTTGTTGGGCTAATGATTTGTTGTCTAGCTTCTGAAGTAAAAATCCCTCCTGTATGGAAAGTACGCATAGTCAATTGAGTACCAGGTTCTCCAATAGATTGTCCAGCAAGAATACCTACAGCCTCACCAAGATCAACCAAATTTTGGTTAGATAAATCCCACCCATAACACATTTGACAAATAGAATGATATAAACTACATGTTAACGGTGAACGAATATGAAATTTTGAAATTTGTTTTTGTTTAAATAATTCTAATAGTCTTAATGTTATTTGTGTATTTACATCAGCAATTAAATTTTTAGTTTTTAATTCATAAACTGGTTTTGCTAATACTCTACCAATAATTTGTTCTTGATCTATTTTATTTTTAGTATCAACAAGAAATGAAGAAGATGTTGAACAATCTTTTTCTCGAATAATAATATCTTGTGCAATATCAATTAGCCTACGTGTTAAATACCCTGAATTAGCTGTTTTTAAAGCTGTGTCAACAATACCTTTCCTAGCGCCATACCCAGACATTAAATAATCTGTAATGGTTAACCCTTCGCGGAAATTCTTTTTAATAGGTACACGCATGATTTCACCACTAGGATCAGCCATAAGCCCTCTCATACCTACAAGTTGACGAACTTGTGATAAATTTCCCCTGGCACCTGAAAAGGCCATAATATAAACTGAATTTAGTGGGTCATAAGTTTTAAAATAAGATACTACATTGTCTTTTAATGACTCACTTGCAATACTCCATGTATCAATAATTTTTTGAAAACGTTCGACATCTGTAATTTTTCCTTTTAAACAAATTTTTTCGGCATTTAAAATATCTTTATTTGCTTTTTCTAACATATCATTTTTTGTCGCAGGAACTTTCAGGTCTTCAATACTAATAGATATCCCTGCTTGTGTTGCATACTTAAACCCAAGATACTTTAATTCATCAGCTAATAAAGAAGCTTGCATCGAATCATATTTTGAAAAACTCCATGCTAATAGTTCTTTTAATTGTTTTTTATTTATAAGTGTATTTTGATAACTATAATCTTTCATAATCCTTTTGAGTCATTATTTTTTTAACAATTAAATTTTATAATTCAATATTTAAAGTTGTTTGAATTGTGTAATTTAAAAGAACACGTCCAGTTGTCGTTTGTAAATATTGAACAATTATTCTATCATTTTTATCTTTACGAATTTGGAGATTTTCATAATATTCAATATAACTTTCATCTTTTAATTTAATTTTTTTTATAAAATTTGAAGGTTTGGAAATTTTATGTTTATAGCGAACCCAAATTGATGTGTGAATTTCAATTTGATCTTGGTTATACGCTAAAATAACGTCATTTAAATCAGCAAAATAATGATTGGAACCTAATAATCCCTTAATATTATTTACAGTCAAATAATAACACCCTAACACCATATCCTGACTTGGCATAATAATTGGTTCACCATTTGCAGGTGATAAAAAATTATATGGGGCCAGCATTAACATATAACATTCTGCTTGAGCTTCTACTGATAGGGGAACATGTACCGCCATTTGATCACCATCAAAATCTGCATTAAAAGCTGAGCAGACTAATGGGTGTAGTTTAATTGCCCTACCTTGAACAATAATCGGTTCAAAAGCTTGTATCCCCAATCTATGTAATGTAGGTGCTCGATTTAAAAAAATAGGGTGGTTTGCTAACACCTTTTCAAGAACGGGGTCAATAATTGGTTCATTTTGTTGAAGTAAATTTTTAGCAACCTTCATATTACTTGCCAACCCTTGATTAATTAATTCACGAATTATAAAAGGTTGAAATAATTCAATAGCCATTTCATAAGGTAAACCACATTGATTTAATTTTAAACTTGGTCCTACTACAATTACGGATCTTCCAGAATAATCTACTCGTTTACCAAGTAAATTTTGACGAAAACGCCCATGTTTTCCTTTTATAATATCTGATAACGATTTTAATGGTCGGTTACTGGCACTTAATGCAATTTTCCCCCTTTTACCATTATCAATTAAAGTATCAACAGCTTCTTGTAACATCCGTTTTTCATTTCTAATAATTAATTGAGGGGCATCAATTTCTAGCAATCGTAAAAGACGGTTATTACGTGTAATAATTCTTCTATATAATTCATTTAAATCTGATGTTGCAAAACGTCCACCTTCTAATTGGATCATAGGTCTTAAGGCAGGTGGAATAACTGGTAATATTGTTATAATCATCCATGCCGGGTTTGCACCTGTAGTTAATAAATTTTCTAAAATACGAATGCGTTTAATTGACTGATCACGTAATTTATAAATTCGTTGATATTCCCATTTTTTCGACCAATGCGAAAAATTATAAAATGGTTGTTCTTGATGAAGTACTTTACTACAAAGCATAATAAAATTTCGTGTTTTAATTATTTCTTGATCAAGATTTAATTTTTCTAATTCACGTTTAATTAAAACTGCACCGATTAAATAATTTGGTGTTGATCTTAATAAATATTTTGGTGTATTTCGACGTCTATTTCGTGATTTTGAATATGGTTTTAAAGGGTAACCTGTAAATCCTAACTCTCTACAACGTCGATATTGTTGTAAATCCCAATGTAACCCATAAAATGCAATTTCATCCTCGGCAATAAAATAAGCAAGAGATGCTAATTTTATCCGTTTTATCCGTTCATCATAAAAATTTACAATATTAGATTTTTTTGCTTTCGACTTATCTTTAAGGAATTCTTTACAATTTAAAAGTGCTTTTGGGCTTGTTAAATAATTTCGACACTCAAGACTTGATGATGGATATTCCGGTATATCCTTATTATCTTTTTCTTTAGCATCTTTTGAATCGGCAAATTCTGTCCATCCAGTATCTAACCGTTTCTCACATTGTTCGACCTCAAGTAATAAAGCAATATAATTAGGGCGGCTATTTGTATACCACACATGAGTTACAGGATAAATTAAGTTTATATGTCCCATTCTATGACGCCGAACTCGAGATTCTGTTAACTCTACACCACAACGTTCACAGATTAACCCTTCATACCTAACTCTTTTATATTTCCCACAGGCACATTCTAGACTTTTGCTAGGTCCAAAAATCCTCTCACAAAATAACCCATCCATTTCAGGTTTAAATGTTCGATAATTAATTGTTTCAGATTTTTGAACTTCCCCAACAAATTGACCATTTGGTAATTTCCTATGAGACCATTGTAATATTCTCATAGGAGAAGCTAATTTTATTTTTATATAATCAAATTCTTTTTCAGACCTTATCATAATGAGTTTTTAAAATGAAATATTATTTATATTTGATGTATGAGAAAATGTTTTTAATAAAGGATTATATTTTTCAATTAAATTTAATTCAATTTCATAAGATTGATCTGAACTAAATTCATCAATTCTGTATGTGCTTAGATCTAACCCAATTGATCTTAATTCTTGTACTAAGACTTTAAATGATTCAGGCACCCCAGAAGTTGGTATTGGTTGTCCTTTAATTATAGAATTTAAAGTTTCATTTCGCCCTTGCATATCATCGGATTTAATTGTTAATAATTCTTTTAGTGTAAAAGATGCTCCAAAACCTTCAAGTGCCCACACTTCCATCTCACCAAATCTTTGACCTCCATGTTGAGCTTTTCCTCCTAAAGGCTGTTGAGTTACTAATGAATAAGGACCTGTTGCTCTTGAATGCATTTTATCATCAACTAAATGAATTAATTTTAACATATAGGCATTACCCACTGTAATTGGGTTATCAAACTCTTTACCGGTTCTTCCATCAAGCAATACCATTTTCCCTGGAGAATAGGGATTAAATAACCACGCTTCATTATTCTCGACCGAAGCTTGTCGTAATTTCTTATTAATTAGAATACGAGAAACTTCTGATCCATACATTTCATCAAATGGTAAAATTTTAAAGCGACGATTTAATTTATGCCCAGCTAAACCTAATAAACATTCATATAATTGACCAACATTCATTCTTGATGGAACACCTAAAGGGTTTAGAATAATATCAATTGGAGTTCCATCTGGAAGAAATGGCATATCTTGTCTAGGCAAAATCCGAGAAATTATTCCTTTATTACCATGACGTCCTGCAATTTTATCACCTACTTGAATTTTTCTTATTTGTGCAATAAAAATTTGAATTTTCTCAAATTTGTAAGCTAACTTTGTTCGACGGTTAAAAGTTAAAGTTTCAATTACTCGACCATACTCACCTTCAGGCATTCTAAAAGATGTATCACGGACTCCTTTAGCCTTTGCCCCAAAAATTGCTCGAAGTAATTTCGACTCTGGTAATTGTTCAGAATCATCTTTAGGAATAATTTTCCCTACCAATATATCACCTGGTTTTACAAATGTCCCAACTGTAACTATTCCATCCTCATTTAAATTTTGGACATCAGAGATACTTAAATTGGGAATATTATTTGTTGTTTGTTCCGACATTTCTGCTGTTCGGTCAATTTCAATTTCATACCTTTCAATATGAATAGACGTAAATATATCTTCATAAACTAAACGTTCATTTATTAAAATTGCATCTTCAAAATTATACCCTTGCCATGGCATGTATGCTACTAAAACATTCTGCCCTAAAGAAAGTTCACTATTTATAATCCCTGGACCATCAGTTAACATTTGACCAGATTTAATTTTTTCACCTTCCCAAACAATTGGTCTATGATTAATACAAGTTTCTTGATTTGAGCGTTGATATTTTTGTAAATCATATTTGTAGTATCGCCCTGAATCTTCAAGGATAACAATTTTATTTGCCGTCACAGATTCTACAATTCCTGGTCGTTGAGCATTTATTACCATACCTGAATCTAAAGCAATTTGATTTTCTAAACCTGTACCAACAATAGGTTTTTGTGGGAGTAGTAATGGAACTGATTGTCGCTGCATATTTGATCCCATTAATGCCCGATTGGCATCATCATGTTCAAAGAATGGAATTAATGAAGCAGCTACTGAAACGACTTGAATTGGGGAAACAGCAATAAAGTCTACTTCAGATGGTGTAACCGTTAAAAAATCTTGTTTGTATCGTATAGGAATCAAATTTTTTGTTAAATAATTTTCTTCATTTGTTGAAATATCCGCTGGGGCAATTTTATAAAAATCTTCGATATCCGCTGTTAAATAAATAGGATTTCCAGTTTTAATTACTTTTCCATTAATAACTCTCCAAAAAGGAGTTTCTAAAAATCCCGACTCGTTAACTCTTGCACATGTTGTTAACGATGCAATTAAACCAACATTCTGGCCTTCGGGTGTTTCAATTGGGCAAATTCTTCCGTAATGACTTGGATGGATATCACGTACCGCGAAACTAATACGGTCTCGATCAAAGCCACCAGGTCCTAGCCCACTAATTCTTCGTCTATGTGTTAATGAAGATAGTGGGTTTGTCTGGTCCATATATTGAGATAATTGGCTTGCCCCAAAAAACTCTCGAATAGTTGCCCCAACTATATTAAAGCTTGATAATTGGCTGGAATATGTTTTATTAGTCTGACTACGTAATTTACGTAATAATCTTTGAAAACCAATACGGAATAGATTTTGTAATAATTCCCCAACTGACCGAACTCGACGGTTTTTTAAATGATCAATATCATCACTGACTTGTTTAGAAGTAGATAATGTTATTAATTTATCAATTATTGCAAATATATCTTCATAAGTAATTGTCGTTATACGTTTAGAAAGTTTGATATCTAACCGGTTATTTAGTTTTGAACGGCCAATTTTTCCTAAACGGTAATAAGAAGGGTCAAAAATACGAGAAAATTCAGAAATATTTTTATAATAATTTTTGTCTAAATTAAAACGTAATAATTTATTTTCTTGAGAGAGTGAAGATGTTAAAATGGGTTTATTAAAATAGAAAAATTCAGAATTTTGTAAGTTTTGACAAATTTCTAAGTCTGTTACACCCATTTCTTTCAATAAATGTATAATTGGTTTTTGTGTAACCTTATCAAGTTGAATAATAATTTCATCTTCTTGATTTTTTATAGGATATTTTGCTATATTAATTTTGGTATTTTTTTGAAAACCAAATCTTACCCACGATCCATATTCAGGAATTAATGTTGCTGTATATAGCTCCTTTTCTCCATATTTTCTTTTATAAATATCTTTTATTAAATGATCATTTTTATATTGAATAATTTTAGATTTTGTCTTTAAGTATTTTGTTTTATTTTTGAATATTTTTGCTTGGGACTGTTTTCTTTTTTTATCTTTTTCGTTTTTCGTAAAATTATATTTAAACTTAATAAGTTCTTTAAAACTATTCGTGAAATAGAGATTTGATTGGATGTTATTATTTTGAATAACTGAATTAACCTTTGGCGTAATATTTAATTTTAAGAAATTAAAATTGTTAAGATAAGCAAAATTATCTAAATCTCTAAGTAAAAAACTAAGTATTTCAGTAGGTCTATTCAAACTAAGTAAATACTCTGATTTCTGAAATAATTCATTATATAAAAGTTTAATTTGATTAAATTCTTTTAGTGATGT
>ERZ767285.369-NODE-369-length-16310-cov-6.718660_pt1:15000-16310 | contig 16310 bp, 9 predicted proteins | sample MGYA00374953_ERZ767285 | MGnify/ENA primary metagenome ERZ767285 (study PRJEB28947, sample SAMN06267186) | marine metagenome | isolation source: Columbia River Estuary | place: USA:Columbia River Estuary, USA | collected 2013-07-23 ...
GCCAAGAGTAAAATCTTATTTGAAAACCTTACACCACTCTTCCCCAATGAAAGGCTGTCCCTTGAAAAAGGCAATGGTTCTACCGAAGACTTAACCGGCAGGATTATTGATCTCGTAGCGCCTATCGGTAAAGGCCAACGTGGTCTGCTGGTTGCACCCCCCAAAGCGGGTAAAACCATCATGATGCAAAACATTGCACAGGCGATTATTACCAATAATCCCGAGTGCTATGTCATTGTGCTGTTAATCGATGAGCGTCCAGAAGAGGTTACCGAAATGCAGCGCTCGGTAGGCGCACGCGGAGCTGAAGTTGTTGCCTCTACATTTGATGAACCTCCGTCGCGCCATGTTCAAGTCGCCGACATGGTCATCGAAAAGGCCAAGCGATTGGTTGAACACAAGCGTGATGTTGTCATCCTGCTGGACTCCATAACCCGACTTGCGCGAGCCTACAACACGGTTGTACCTAGCTCCGGTAAGGTTTTAACAGGGGGCGTGGACGCCCACGCCCTTGAAAGACCGAAACGATTCTTTGGTGCGGCGCGTAACATTGAAGAGGGTGGTAGCCTCTCAATTATCGCAACTGCGCTTATTGACACCGGCTCCAAAATGGATGAAGTGATCTATGAAGAGTTCAAAGGCACCGGTAACCTCGAGTTGCATTTAGATCGAAAAATTGCCGAAAAGCGGATTTACCCCGCTATTAACATCCGTCGATCCGGTACCCGTCGCGAAGAACTGCTCACGGGCGAGGACGAGCTTCAACGTATGTGGATTCTGCGTAAACTGCTGCACGGAATGGAAGATCTTCCTGCCGTTGAGTTTTTGCTAGATAAGCTGAAAAACACCAACTCAAATGAAGAATTCTTCAAGTCAATGAAACGAAAGTGAGCACCCCCGGAGGCTTAAAAATACGGCCTCTATCCTTTCGCCTCTAATCTTTTAGGGGCTCGCTACCTGCACTATGCGAGGACTATTTATGGCAGCACAGTTCACTGATTTGCGGGACTTCATTGCCACGCTCGAAGCAGAGGGGCAATTGGTAAGAATTTCTACCGAAGTTGACCCCAACTTGGAAATGACCGAAATCGCCGATCGCACACTTCGTGGCGGCGGTCCTGCGCTGCTGTTTGAAAACCCTAAGGGTTACAGCATGCCGGTACTGGCCAATCTCTTTGGTACCGAAACCCGTGTGGCACGGGGTATGGGAGCAACATCGACTGGAGCCTTACGAGAAATCGGTGAGCTTTTGGCCTATTTACGACAACCCGACCCACCAAAGGGGATGCGGGACCTTATCGATAAGGCTC
>ERZ767285.371-NODE-371-length-16205-cov-3.475446_pt1 | contig 16205 bp, 17 predicted proteins | sample MGYA00374953_ERZ767285 | MGnify/ENA primary metagenome ERZ767285 (study PRJEB28947, sample SAMN06267186) | marine metagenome | isolation source: Columbia River Estuary | place: USA:Columbia River Estuary, USA | collected 2013-07-23 ...
GTATTGCCGCAAGATAGAATAATGGAATTAGCCGAGGTCTTTGAAAATTACACGGACGAATCGCTTTCGGACTTAAAACAAATTTCGGGTGATAAATTCACTTATGAAGAGTTGAGGTTGTATAAGACTCAGATTAAGGAGGATTAGATTCAGTTGTTGAAAGATAAACTTGATTTTAGATTTAATTTACATAGTTTAACTTTAAATAATAGTGAAGTTGGTGAGGCATTACCTTCTTTTACGCATTTTGATGAGCCGACCTTGTTTTTAAAAGGTGAAAAGTCGAATTATATTACATCTGAGGATGAAGCTTTAATTGAAGCACATTTTTCAAATGCAATTATTAAAACTGTAAAAAATGCAGGGCATTGGCTGCATGCTGAAAACCCTACTCAATTTTATGATGAGGTTATCATGTTTTTAAATTAAAAAACGTCAAATAAATTTATATAAATTTTAAATTAAATAAATTTTTTTTAAAAGAAAATATCTTAAAGAGAATTCTTTAGACTTTTGTAAATATTATACATTTGAGTTTATCATTAAATAAGATATTTTTTTTATATTTAAGATTAATTTCATTAATTCCATTTTTATGCTTGGGGCAGTTAGATCCCTCTAAAAAATACAGTGTTAACACTATTGCTTTTTATAATGTTGAAAATCTGTTTGATACAATCGACGATCCTAAAACTTTTGATGATGATAGAACACCAAACGGAAGGGACAAATGGACAGAAGAAATTTACCTAAAAAAATCAAAAAATATTGCAAGAGTAATTTCTGAAATTGGAAAAGACATTGTAGGAACTTCACCTTCAATTATCGGTCTTTGTGAAGTTGAAAACAAGAAAGTATTAATTGATTTAATTAATAATGAAGAATTAAAAAATCAAATTTCTAATTGGTCAGGAATAGTTAAAGATACTCAAAGAGATGGCGATATAGCTAATAAACATGCGTTTGATAATATGGTCATGTATTTGTCCGAAAATGGAAGCATTAGTAATTTACCAATAGGAAATGGGTTAGCGAAAAATTTAAATTTAAAGCCAAAATCGACATCTAGTTTTGAATTCAATTATAAAATAACGATTTAGTTTATATCTTCTTTTATAGAATCGAAGGCTGCACTTCTTTCATGCTTAGCTGAACCAGCTTTTGCTACAGCATACACTTTATCGTAAGCCATATCATGAATTTTCTTGGCTAAATCTTCTTCTTTTCTTTCGCCTTCGTATTCACGAACTTCTTTCTTTCCAAATGCTTCTGCTAATCTTACTTGAGCAGCACACTGAACTTTAATCGCTTCATGAGCAAACTTGATTGCATCTGCCATTTCTTCTTCAGAAATTTCATCCATTTCACCTTCAACCATCATTACAGAATCAGCTGAAGCACCAATCATCATTTCAAGATCAGACTCTGCTAATTGTGCACGTGTTGGGTTAATAACAAATTCGCCATTAACACGACCAACTCTAGCTTCAGAGATAGCACATTCAAATGGGAAGTCAGATAATTGAATGGCAGCAGATGCCGCTAATCCAGCCATAGCTTCAGGCATAACATCATCATCATGAGACATCAACTGAATCATCACTTGTGTTTCTGCTTGATAATCTTTCGGAAACAACGGACGTAAAACACGGTCTACTAAACGCATTGTTAAAACTTCACCGTCACTTGGTCTCGCTTCTCTTTTAAAGAAACCACCTGGGTAGCGTCCTGCAGCAGCAAATTTCTCTCTGTAATCTACTGTTAATGGCAGAAAACCAAGATCTTTTTGTTCGTAATTGGAAACAACTGTACATAATAACATACATTTTCCCGATGTAACAACAACAGAACCATGTGCCTGTTTTGCTAATTTTCCGGTTTCAATAGAAATTTCTCTACCGTCCCCTAGGTCAATGACCTCTTTAAAAACTTGTGGAATCATAAATTTTTTCTTACAATTCAAGCATAATTATGCTCAAATCAAATTAAACAATGGTCGTTGTGTTGTGTGTAGTTGTTGTGTGTGTGACCAATGAAAAACTATAATTAGCTTCTTCTAATGCGTAGTTTAAACTCTTACGCTCGAGTTATATTATGAGTGCGCCCCTTAGAGGTCGGGCCTTTAACTATATCTTTTTTGCTTTTTAATGTCAAAAAAGGATGCTGCCGTAATCCCTAACGCAAAAACAAAAAAGAGGCTAATAAAAGCCTCTTTTTAAATTATTTTCTTAATCCTAATTCTTTAACTATGGCACGATATCTTAAGATATCTTTCTTTGTTAAGTAATCAAGTAAGCTTCTTCTTTTACCTACTAACTTTACTAATGAACGCTCAGTATTGTAATCTTTACGATTGTTTTTTAAGTGTCCTGTTAAGTAATTAATTCTGTGCGTAAACAATGCAATTTGTCCCTCTGCAGATCCAGTGTCTTTTGCATTATTACCGTGTTTTTTAAAGATTTTCTCTTTTTCTTTTTGATCTAAATACATGCTAATATTATTGTAAATGATTGTTATGTACACGAAAGCCTTTCTTTCGATCGGCAAATATAATACTTTTTTGGTTTGAAACATTTTTTTGCGTAACTTTTACTATTATTTCTCCCAAGAATTGAATTTTATAGTTTAAGTAATTTTTAAATAATTAATAACTCATAAATTCATGAAATCACTATCGCCTCAAGGCACCTTTCCTGACACCTACGATTCTTTAGAGAAAATTTTCAATAATACTTATGATGGTATTGCCATATTGACTTTAGATGGTGATTGGATAAAGGTAAACGATAGTGTGTGCGAACTATTTGGTTATGCAAGAAATGAGTTATTCAACATGAACATTGAAAATATCATTTACAGAGAAGATCTAGGTATTCATACTATAAAGTACCAGCACTTAATGCAAGGAGAAATCAATAGATATAGAGTTAGGCAACGATATTTTCATAAAGATGGTTCCATAATATGGGTTTTAATATCCGTTTCATTAATGAATAACCCAGATGGTAGTCCAAGTCAGATGATATGGCAGTTCTCTGATGTTACAAGTCGAAAATTAAACCAAGATAAACTCAGGTTAATGTTAAGTGTTGTTAGAGAACAAAATGAACGACTAACAGCTTTCGCTGATATCACAACCCATAATTTACGATCTCATTCAGGTAATTTATCTACAATAGAAGGATTTTTAGAAGACGAATTTTCGTGGTTAAAAGAGAATGAAAGTTTTGTACTTTTAAGAAACGCTATTGAAAATTTAGAAGAGACAGTATCGCATTTAACCGAAGTTGCGAAAATTAAGCAAGTAGATTCACAACAATTAGAGACTTTAAATTTGCATGATTATGTTGAAAAAGCAATTTATACGGTTACTGCCTATGCTAAAAACACAAAAACAACTATTGTAAATAATGTAGATCATGAACTAAAAATTAAGGGTATACCAGCATATTTGGATAGTATTATTTTGAATTTTTTAACAAACGCCATTAAATATAGGTCTGAAGAACGGGAACCCAAAATTAAATTAACGTCATTTATTGAAAACGACTCTGTTATTTTTAAGATTTCTGATAATGGAATAGGAATTGATATGGAAAAATATGGAAAAAAATTATTTCAACTTTATAAGACATTTCACAACAATAAAGATGCTATTGGCCTAGGGCTATTTATTACTAGAAATCATATTGAATCTTTAGGAGGAAAAGTAGAAGTTACTAGTAAAATTGGTCAAGGAACCGAGTTTTCAATTTTTCTTAAAGGAGCATAAAAAAAGCGAGCCATTTGGCTCGCTTTTTTTATGCTCTTAAAGGTTGATTTAATATTAAATCTAAATATTGATTTACCTTATGTTTTAAATTTTTACGAAGTGTTATAAAATCTAAGAAACCATGTTCCAATAAAAACTCTGAAGTTTGAAACCCTTCTGGTAATTCTTTTCCTGTTGTATCTCTTACTATACGAGGACCTGCGAAACCTATTAAAGCTCCTGGTTCACTAATATTAATATCACCTAACATAGCAAATGATGCCGTTGTACCACCAGTTGTAGGGTCTGTGCATAACGAAATATAAGGAAGACCAGCATCGGCTAATTGTGCTAATTTCACAGATGTTTTAGCCAATTGCATTAGGGATAATGCAGCTTCCATCATACGAGCTCCACCAGATTTAGAAATTACCATTAACGGTAGTTTGTTTTTTAAAGCGTAATCTGCAGCTCTAGCGATTTTTTCTCCAACAACACTTCCCATTGAGCCACCAATAAAACTGAAATCCATACAGGCAACAACAAGGTCTTTACCTTTAGATTTGCCAACAGCTGTTCTCACAGCGTCTTTTAATTTAGTTTTACTTTGAGCAGCTTTTAAACGGTCAGGGTATTTTTTAGTATCCTCAAACTTTAGGGGGTCTTTAGATTCTAAATTAGCATCTAATTCTTCGAATTTATTATCGTCAAAAAGAATTTCAAAATACTCTTTACTACCTATTCTAACATGGTAGCCATCTTCTGGACTAACATAGAAGTTTTTTTCTAACTCTTCTGTGTCAACAATTTTACCAGTAGGAGATTTGTACCACAAACCTTTAGGTGTGTCTTTTTTCTCTTCAGTAGTAGTTGTTATTCCTTTTGTTTTTCTTTTAAACCAAGACATAAAGCTTTACGATTTTAATCCTTTGACCGTGCTCAGGATATGTTTACTATTTAAGATTTCGGATTAAAATTATCCGGATAATCGAAAACTGTGTTACGAGTTACTCATGCATTTCGATTTTATAATTTATGAAATCGTAGATACACAGCATTTGAGGCATTTGTTGAAGCTGTCCCGATTTTATCTGGAAGCGACTGCAGAAAGCCCAATCACAAAATTAACCCTTTTTTTAATTTTGTGGTAACACACAAATGATTTTATTAATTATTATTTGTAATCACCTGTTTTTAAGTCATATAAACAAAAAAGGTTCTGCTAATCACAGAACCTTTTTAAGATATATTTGTAGTAAATTCACCTAAATTTATAAGGTATTGACATTATTTAAATCTTCAAACGCCTTTTTTAAACGTTCTACAAAAGTAACTTCTCCTGCGCGTAACCAAACTCTTGGGTCGTAGTACTTTTTGTTTGGAGAATCACTACCATCTGGGTTTCCAATTTGAGACTTTAAGTACTCAACTTTGTCTCCCATATAGTCACGAATACCAGTCATGAATGCGTATTGTAAATCAGTGTCAATATTCATTTTGATTACGCCATAGCTAATACCTTCACGAATTTCTTCAACTGTAGATCCTGATCCACCGTGGAAAACGAAATCGATGTGATTATGTTCTACGCCATATTTTTTCGAGATATGATCTTGAGAATTCTTTAAGATTTTTGGCGTTAATTTCACGTTTCCTGGTTTATAAACACCGTGTACGTTACCAAATGCAGCAGCAATTGTGAATTGTGGACTTACTTTACTTAACTCTTCGTAAGCATAAGCTACTTCTTCTGGTTGTGTGTATAGTTTAGAATCATCAACGTCTGTATTATCAACACCATCTTCTTCACCACCAGTTATACCAAGTTCAATTTCTAAAGTCATACCCATTTTGCTCATGCGCTCAAGGTATTGCTTACAGATTTCAATGTTTTCTTCGATTGGCTCTTCAGAAAGGTCAATCATATGAGAACTAAATAAAGATTTACCAGTTTCAGCAAAATGTTTTTCACTAGCGTCTAATAGACCATCAATCCAAGGTAATAGTTTTTTAGCACAATGGTCTGTATGTAGAATTACTGGAACACCATAAGCTTCTGCTAGAGTATGTACATGTTTAGCACCTGCAACAGCACCTGCAATAGCTGCTTTTTGGCCATCGTTACTTAAACCTTTACCTGCATTAAATTGCGCACCACCATTAGAAAATTGAATGATTACTGGAGCATTTAAATCTTTTGCTGTTTCTAAAACACCGTTTATTGTGTCTGAGCCTATTACGTTTACAGCTGGTAGAGCATAATTATTAGCTTTTGCGTGGTTGAAAATAGCTTGAACTTCTTTTCCTGTAGCTACTCCTGGTTTTATATTGTGTCCCATTTTATAGAATTAAATATGATTTGTAATTAGTAAGTGCGAAAGTAATCAATTTTTAAATAATTTGTGATTGTTTTTGGGCTTGAAAACACCAAAGTAATACTAAAACGTTATAGTATAATTTAAAGAAAACGGCTCTAAAAAGGATAGTTTATACCAATGTTATAAACGGCATTAGTAAAGTTATAATCATTAAACCATCTATTATTGTCTCTATAAGAAGGATCGTAGGTTTTGAAGCCAATATCAAATCTGAATACAAAAAAACTGAAATCATAACGTAAACCAAAACCTGAACCAACAGCAATATCTTTTAAAGAGTCAAATCCAGAAAAAGTTGCTCTGTCGTCTTCAACATTGTCTAAAACATTCCAAATGTTACCGGCGTCAATAAAAAGAGCACCGTTTAAATTTCCAAAGATATTGAAGCGCTGTTCTGCACTAAAAGCCAGTTTTAGATTTGCTTCGCTAAACTCATTGGTAGTTTCTGAGCTTCCAGGGCCTAAATTATATGCAGACCACGCACGATTATCGTTAGGACCGCCTCCAAAAAAACTTTTTGCAAATGGAATACTTTTTGAGTTTCCATAAGGGATTGCTATGCCAAAGAATGCCCGCGTAGCAAGTACATTTTTTTTGCCTAAATCCCAGTGCTTTATATAATCAAATTCTGTTTTTACATATTGCGAATAAGCGACATTAAGAAATTCATAACGCCCATCATTATCCTTTTTAAGCCCAAGGAGTTTAGATGTGCCAGCTAATAAATTACCCGCTAGCTCTAGTTTAAAACGGAAAATTGAAAAGTCATGATCAAATAAATTAGTACGTTGATCCTTTGTAAAGTTGAAACTTGAAGACAGTATAAGGTTGTTTTCTGTAAGCCTGTTTTGACGTTCATCTATACCATTAATTGTTTCTAATTGAGAACTCGATATCTCACTTGGGGTTGTTTCGTTTAAGACATAATCTATAAAAGTGTTTGCTCCATCAGGGATGGTTAAATCGCTGTCAGAACCTATGTAGCCAACGTCTTGTGCTATTTTATTTAAAGAACTGAAAGAATTATTATAAACTCCAAAGTAGTTGTCTGGATTTAGGTTTCTAACGTACTGTACATTAAACAAATCCAGCCTGTTCGTAACTTGTGGGTTAGGAAGCCAGTTATAGCTAAAATTACCACTAAAAGTTCGTTTATCTAATCCGATATTTTTTTGACTGGTAGTCGCTAAGCCAATTCTTGTGCTGGGCGACATGTATTTAGGAATAATGTTTTCAGTATAAAAAGGAGAGAAAAGCCTTGGGATAGTTAGCTTAACATCTACACCAAATTCAATTATATCAAAAAATGGGTCACCTTCTTCTTTTAGGTCATCTGAAGCGCCAATAGAGGCAATACCTGATATTTCAAGAGTTTCGGCTCCTTTAAAAACATTTCTAATTTTCAAGCTTGGGTTTAATGAAAAACCAACAGTTTGTATGTCACTTTGTGAAACATCGGCATTAAAACTTAAACTAAACTTTTTTAATGGTGTAAGCCTAATGGTGTCAGTAAGCGTATTATCGGGGTTTTCAATATATTCAATATTTGGATATTTAAATGTCCGAAGCTCATTAATATACCTGTAAGTTCTCGTTCTGTCAATATCCTTAAATACTTCGCCAGGAGTTATAAAAATAGCATCAGTTAAGGCTTTTGGTCTATACCGAATTTTATCATAACTATATAATTTGTAACTACCGTATGAAATAGAATCTTGAAATGGTTTGTTTCTGTTATCAAAAGTATAATCGGTAATAATGTTTACATCCTTTATTTTGTATATTTCAAATGGTTCTCTTCTTATAGAATCGGGCGTTCTAATGGCTCTGTCTTGAATGTTAATACCAACGTTTACCTTCTTGTGAGTTCCAATGGTATCCATTTCAAAAGTGATATAATCTTGATTAAAGTGATATAATCCAGAATTACGTAATGAAGTAGAAATTCGATCACGCTCTTCTTCAAAATTTGAAGTTCTATACTGTTCGCCAGTTTTAATGATTGCGTTTTTTTTAATATTTTGATATAGAGAATCAATAACCGGGGATTTTAATATATCTGAAATCGAATCAATTAGAAAAGGGTGTTTTGTTTCAACGTTATATTTTACTTCTGCACGTTTGTTGTCGTTTTTTTTAATGTCGAAATCAGCTTCAACATTAAACCAACCATTATTAATGTAGTAATCTTTAAGACGTTTTACAGAACGTTTAGTTTCGTCTTCATTTACAATAGTAGGAGCTTCGCCAGTACTTTTTAGCCAATTATTAAAGCCTAACACAGATTGTTTTAATTTATTTACCTGTTTTATTGAATACCTTCGTTCTAATCGGGCTCTTCGTTTTTGCCTCTTATTTAACCAAGTTTCAAATAAAGAGTCTCTGTTTGGTCGTGCGGTATTGTAAATATGCAAGCGTAACGGAATACCTGCTATTTTTCTATTAGGCTTTTGGTATAACAGACTATTTATGATTTCAGTGTTGTCTTTTTTATCATTAACAATAACCGAAGTTTTGGAAAGTAAATGTTCGTCTTCAGCAACTCTTTTTACTGTATCACAAGAGTACAAGCCGATTGCAAGTAGTACTAAAAATAATATTTTTGAGAGCTGTTTTTTCAAATGAAATTATAGTTAATTTAGGTTTTAGACTTTAAAAAAGAACAGTATTTGTAAGTTTGTAATATAAATATTGATAACATATTCAAAAATACATTATTTAAACAGAAAAAATATAAATGCTTTCTAAAAGTCAAATAAAATTAATTACGAGTTTAAAGCAAAAAAAATATAGACAGCAATATGGTTTTTTTGTCGTTGAAGGTGTTAAAACTATAAGAGAACTTTTACAATCCAATTTAGAACTTCAGAAATTATATGCTACAGCATCGTTCAATATTGATGCCAAAGATGAAGTTATAATTTCCGATTCAGATTTAAAGCGAATTAGTTTTCTAACCACCCCTAATAAAGCTTTGGCTATTTTTAAAATTCCAGAATCAAAACCTATTGATAATTCGGGACTTATAGTAGCTCTTGATTCAATAAGGGATCCAGGAAATTTAGGAACTATTATTAGATTATGTGATTGGTTTGGAGTGAAAGAATTAATTTGTAGTAAAGAAACTGTTGATTGTTTTAATCCTAAAGTAATTCAAGCAACAATGGGTTCTATAACTAGGGTTAATGTTAGTTATATGAACTTGGTGCCTTTTCTAAGAGGCATTGAAACACCTGTTTTTGGTGCTTTTATGGAAGGTGAGAATGTGTATCATAAAACGTTACCCAAAACCGGAGTTTTAGTAATGGGTAATGAAGCTAATGGCGTTTCAAAAGAAGTTGAAGCTGTGATTACTGAAAAAATGTCTATACCAAGATTCGGCGATTTACAAGCTACTGAAAGTTTGAATGTAGCTACGGCTACAGCAATTTTACTAAGTGAATTTAGTAGAAATTGATTTTAAACTCGCAGTATTAATCTATAGTTTGCAGTAAATAGTTTAAATAAAATTGAGATAAAGCGTTTATTGAAACGTAAAGTTTATAAAAACCCCTCGTGTTCTCATTCCTGCAATATTAGTTGTCCAAGGACTGTTGGGGTCTTCATCTCTAACCAATTCATCATTAATCCCAAAAAGACCACGAATTGATGGTGTAAACTTGAAATTATAAAGATAAAAATCAATACCAAAACCTAGTTCGTAAAAAATAGAGTTTTTAGTTGTTCTAAACTGTCCATTACTATTGTCTTCAGGGTTGTTTTCGTTACTTGATAGGTTTAATGCTGTAGAAAATCCTCCAACAATAAAAGGTTTAAAATTATTGACACGTTTTGTAGATATCTTTATTAATAAAGGTATGTGAATGTATGTAGATTTCACCTCTCTAATTAAGTCTGAGGCTTTTACATCAGGAATGCCTTGAAACCAACCTTGACTATAATATAATTCTCTTGTAGTAATTAATAAACCTGGTTCTAAACGTAAGTCTATAAAGCTGTTTATACGCAAGTTTCCGATTAAACCCACATTAAAACCAGGGCTTCGCTTTACATAAATATCACGCAAATCGGTATTGTAATCAAAATTGAAATCGTAATTGCTAATCCCCAAAAAATATCCCCACCGTAGTGCATTATTATCTGTAGATCCGCGTCCTTGATTGGCATCATAAAGCACTTTTTCTTTCTTAAAAAGCTGAGCGCTAGAAGACTCAATGATGAATAAAAATGATATAAGCGCAAAAAAATACTTCATATTATTACTTAGATGATTTATAAATAGTTGCCACACCTAATGTTTGTGGAAAATCTTCAACATTTATAAACCCACTTTTACGTAAAATATTGTTTAAAGCTTCTCCGTAAGGAAAAACAGATGCAGATTCGCATAAATATTTATAGGCACTTCTGTCTTTTGAAAAAGCTTTTCCAATAAGAGGTAAAATGTTTTTAGTGTAAAATTTATAGCCTTGTTTATAAGGGGTTTTTTCAGGGATAGAGGTTTCTAAGATTACAAAAGTACCGTTGGGTTTTAGTACTCTGTATATTTCTTTTAAGCCGTTTTCTAAGGTTTCAAAGTTACGCACACCAAAAGCAACCGTTATAGCATCAAAGGCATTATCTTCAAAAGGCATATCTTCAGAATCACCCAAAATCATGTCTATTTTAGAGTCTAAAGATTTCTTTTTAATTTTTTGCTTTCCAATGTCCAACATACCACTGCTAATATCTAAACCAACAATTTTTGTTGCATTAGTTTTAGCAAGATTAATGGCCAGGTCACCAGTTCCAGTTGCAATATCTAAAATAGTATCTGGATTGGCTTCTTTAACTAGGTTAACTACTTTTTTTCGCCATTTAATGTCTATTCCAAAAGAAATTACCCGGTTTAAACCATCATAATCTTTAGAAATTGTATCGAACATTTTAGTAACCTGGTCTTTTTTACCTAAATCGCTGTTTTTGTAAGGCTTTACTTTTGACAAATCTTAAATTTTTTGAGCAAAGATAAACTTTTAGAAAAGCTTTACATAATTAGATTTCTAATTATTATAATCAATCAATTTTGATTAGCAATATTTATTTTATAGTATATTTGCTATACTTTTTATGATAGTTAAATAATGAAAATAATTATTGCAGGTGCTGGTGAAGTTGGATTTCATTTGGCAAAATTATTGTCTTACGAATCTCAAGAAATAAACTTAATTGATCCCAATAAAAAAAGTTTAGCATACGCGGATACCCATTTAGATATTAGAGTTATTAAAGGAGATGCAACGTCTATTTCTATTTTAAAAGAAGCTCGTGTTGATTCATGCGAATTATTTATAGCGGTAACATCAAGCGAAACTACTAACATTACAGTATGTGTTTTAGCGAAACAACTTGGAGCTCAAAAAACCATAGCAAGAATTTCTAATACTGAATTTATCCATTATAAAGATGAGGTTGGATTTACAAAATTTGGTATTGATGAGTTGATTTCACCAGAAGCTTTAGCAGCTTCAGAAATTGAATTATCATTAAAACAATCATCCTTTAACGAAAATTACGAGTTCGAGGATGGCGCACTAACTATGGCCGGATTAACGCTTTCTAGGTCAGCATCTTTTGTTGGAAAAACAGTGAAAGAAGCTGCCGATATTTTTCCAGAAATACATTTCGTTCCTATTGCAATTCAACGTTTTGGTACGCAATACACGATTATTCCTAGGGGCGACACTAAGTTTAAACGAGGGGATAATGTGGTTTTTATAACATCAGAAGGTGGAGCGGATGAACTTTGTAGACTTACAGGTAAAGTTAACAGAGTTATTAAAAACGTGATGATTTTAGGTGGTAGTCAAATAGCATATAAAACAGCTAGAGACTTAAGTGAGAAAGGGTTAAATGTAAAGCTCTTAGAAGGAAATAGAGATAGAGCATTTGAAATTGCAGAAGAATTAACAAAGGTATTGGTTATTAATAGTGATGGTCGTAATGTAGATTTACTTGATGAAGAAAACATTAGTGAAATGGATGCCTTTATTGCAGTTGGAGCTAATTCTGAAACAAACATTATGTCTTGTTTAGTCGCGAAATCTAAAGGGGTTAAAAAAACGATAGCCTTGGTTGAGAATATGGACTATTTTGATCTTTCACATTCTATTGGAATTGATACTTTAATAAATAAAAAACTGTTAGCAGCAAATAATATTTTTAGATACATACGCAGGGGGGAAGTTGTTGCCATGACGAAACTGAGTAATTTAAACGCTGAGTTGTTGGAATTTGAGGTAAAGGGAACATCTGCTGTTTGTAATAAAACAATTAAATCTATAGATTTCCCTAGAACGGCAACTATAGGAGGGGTTATTAGAAATGGTGTTGGTATTATAGCACTGGGTAGTTTTAGAATTCAAGAGGGTGATCGTGTTGTAGTATGTTGTCTGCTGAAATCAATAAAACGCGTTGAAAAATTATTTCTTTAAAATCTAAGTATTGAAACTCAACTATAAAATTATTTTTCACTTTTTAGGACTACTACTTTTGTTTAATGGTGGTTTTATGCTGTTATCTGCACTTGTAAGTTTAATTTATAAAGATGGTGTAACATTTCAAATATTTTTGGCAGGTATTATAACATTACTTGTTGGAGTTGTTTCCATGGTTTTTACTAGGCGTCACAAAAAAGAAATAAATAAGCGTGAGGGTTATATTGTTGTAAGTTTTGGATGGGTAATCATGTCATTATCCGGCACTCTACCTTATGTACTTACAGAAAGTATTCCTAGTTTTACAAACGCTTTTTTCGAAACGATGTCTGGTTATACCACTACGGGAGCTTCAATTTTGAATGATATCGAAGCGGTACCCAAAGGTATATTGTTTTGGCGTAGTTTAACGCATTGGATTGGTGGAATGGGAATTATAGTATTAGCCATTGCTATTTTACCATTACTTGGAATTGGTGGTATGCAGCTTTTTGCAGCGGAAGCTCCAGGACCGAGCGCCGATAAATTACATCCTAGAATTACAGATACAGCAAAACGTTTATGGCTTATTTATTTTGGTTATACTGCAGCAGAAACCTTGCTTTTAAGTGTTGCTGGCATGTCTTTTTTTGATGCTATTAATCACTCCTTGTGTACGCTTTCAACGGGAGGCTTCTCTACTAAAAATGCCAGTATTGCATATTGGAATGGACAACCTTTAATACAATATATCATCATATTATTTATGTTTTTAGCAGGGACTAATTTTGTACTTAGTTATTTTGCTTTCAAGGGGAGAATTCAAAAAGTAATCCATGATGAAGAGTTTAAGTTATACTTTAAGTTTATTGCTATATTTACGATCATTGCGGCCGTTATTATTTATTTTCGTGCAGATATAAGTAAGTCTTCAATTGTGCATCCAATGGTTTGGGGAGAAGCTGAAAGTGCTTTTAGACATGGTTTGTTTCAAGTATTATCTGTTATAACAACAACGGGTTTTGTTACCGCAGATTATACATTATGGACGCCCTTTTTGGTTGTTTTATTTTTCGGTCTTATGTTTTTGGGCGGATCAGCAGGAAGTACCTCAGGGGGTGTGAAAGTAGTACGTCATTTAATATTGATTAAAAATAGTTTTTTAGAGTTTAAACGCACGTTGCACCCAAATGCAATCATACCAGTTCGTTATAATAATAAAGCTATTAATAGGTTTATTGTTTTCAACGTCTTAGCATTTTTTATTTTATATATGTTGTCCTTTATAATAGGTGCTTTGGTGTTTTCTATGTTTGAAATTGATTTTAAATCGGCAATTGGCTTATCGGCATCTACTTTAGGTAATGTTGGACCCGCACTTGGGGATTTTGGACCTGTAAATAACTATGCAGCATTGCCTCCTTTAGCACAATGGTGGGCTTGTTTCTTAATGCTTATTGGTCGTTTAGAACTTTTTACAGTGCTTATTTTATTTACACCTTTTTTCTGGCGAAATAGGTAATTCACATTTTGTTGTATAATTTTTTTTTTGGAGTTACTATAAGGGTAGCCCTTGAAGTTTATCTTGAGCGAATTCAAAAGGTTGTTAGGCTTCACTCGTCACTCTTTGTGGCGTTTTCACGACAATCACTAACGTGAATTATCCCTAATTTCACTAGGATTTTAATGGTGTGATGTAACATTTTAGAAAGTTCCTCGTCGATATTATATAACCAATTAAAAATCATTAATCATGGAATTAGTATTATTAACTAAAAACTTTGAACCTGTACCTAAACAAAACGAAGACTATATTAATAAACCTTCTGGGTTTTTAACGTCGCACTATAAAACTATTGTAATGCAAAATTATAGCAATCAAAAACCAACTTCAATTTTTGGTATAAAGCAATGTATTAAAAGTAGAAGCTATTCAATAAATAATTTAACCGAAACTACATTAAAACTATCATTGTTTTTAATTACAATAGTTCTAATATTTAATTAATGATAGAATCAACAACAAAAAAAGACCACTAATTACTTAGTGGCCTTTTAGCATTTATTGGCTTGAGTAACTTAACTCACAACCTCTTTAATTCGTTTTATAGCTTCAATAATTTGTTCTTTTGAAGCAGCATAAGAAATTCTAATACAATCTGGATTTCCAAAAGCTTCACCTGTAACCGTAGCGACAAGAGCTTCCTCTAATAAATACAATGAAAAATCAGTAGCATTATTTATCTTTTTACCTCGTAATGTTTTTCCAAAGTAATGTGTTACATCAGGAAACACATAAAAGGCACCATCTGGTGTATTGGCTTTAAAACCTTCGATACCATTAACTAATTTTAGTATTAAATCACGACGTTCTTTAAACTCGTCAATCATATATTGAACACGGGAAGGGGACTCATTTAGCGCTGTGATTACGGCTCGTTGTGCAATACAGTTGGCGCCACTAGTCATTTGTCCTTGCATCTTATTACAAGCTCTAGCTATTTTTTCTGGAGCACCAATATATCCAATACGCCATCCAGTCATAGCGAATGCTTTAGAAACACCGTTTACCGTTATAGTATTGTTATACATATCCTCAAATTCCCCAATACTTGCATGTCCTTCACCATAGTTTATATGTTCGTAAATTTCATCAGAAACCACATAAATATTTGGGTGTTTCACTAATACATCTGCTAAAGCTCTTAATTCAGTCTTACTGTAAACTGAACCACTTGGGTTGCAAGGTGAGCTAAACCAAATCATTTTTGTGTTTGGTGTAATAGCCGCCTCCAACTGTTTTGGAGTCATTTTAAAATCGGTATCAATAGATGTTTTAACCTCTACAGGAACACCATCATAAAGTTTTACAATATCAGAATAACTCACCCAATATGGGCATGGTAGAATAACTTCATCACCTTCATTAAGCATCACGCCAGCAATATTTGCCAATGATTGTTTTGTTCCTATATATACAACTCTTTGAGAAAGAGAATATAAATCTACTTGAAGAAATGCAAAATGATTCTTCTATTGTAGTATTTTACGGAAATAATCGGGTGGAAGCCAATGGTCCATGGATGGTGATGACTCAATTGGGTTTTACCAATACCAAAATATTGCTGGGCGGATTTTATGCCTATTCAAAACTGGTATACGAATATGAAGAGGTAAATTATTTTAATGAAGAACCTATAGTAGAATTTGCCATTTTTATTGAAAATAGTGCAAGCAATGAGTTTTATAATGAAATTGTTGCTCCCGAAGTAATTATCCCTGTTGAAAGAGTTAAAAATAATATTGAAGAGGGTGGTTGTTAAAAGTGATAAAAAAAAGTTCAAAAAATTAGCTTGAGATTGACGATTTGAAAGAAAAGAAACAGTCGCCGCACATTTCACGCAATCCTGATGCCGCATACGATAGCATCCAAATGTATCTCAAAGAGATTGGTCAGTACCCGCTCATTAATGCCGCGCAGGAGAAAGATCTCGCCAAGCGCATTCAGAATGGTGATGAAGAAGCCAAGAATCTTCTTGCCAAGGCGAACCTTCGCTTGGTAGTTTCGATTGCAAAAAAATACGTCGGCCGTTCGCCGGATTTGACCTTGCTTGACCTTAT
>ERZ767285.381-NODE-381-length-16011-cov-2.941760_pt1 | contig 16011 bp, 20 predicted proteins | sample MGYA00374953_ERZ767285 | MGnify/ENA primary metagenome ERZ767285 (study PRJEB28947, sample SAMN06267186) | marine metagenome | isolation source: Columbia River Estuary | place: USA:Columbia River Estuary, USA | collected 2013-07-23 ...
ATGATGGTTGTCAAGTAAAAAATTAGTAGACTGATATTTATCATATTATTTAATTGAAATACACGGTAACTTTAATCCATTAAATTTTGTCAATATGGAATTAAAGAAGAACCCGAATATCGCCGTAGGTAGAAATAGCAGTATATATTTTGCAATTGGTATAAACCTTATGTTGCTATTTACCTTATATGGTTTTGAGTTTAAAACATATGATAATAAGGATCAAAGGCTAGATATTATTCAAATTGATGATGAATTAGAGGAAGATATACCTATAACGAACATTACTGCGCCGCCTCCGCCTCCAATTCAACCTGCAGCACCCGAAATTATAACAGTGGTTGAAGATAATGAGGAGGTCGAAGAAACCGTAATTGAAAGTACAGAAACCAATCAAAATGAAAAAATTGAGGATGTCGTTGATGTTGACGATGTTTTCGTGGAAGAAGTAGAGGAGGAGATTGAAGTGCCATTTTCAATTGTTGAAAGTGTTCCCATATTTCCTGGATGCACAGGGAACCGAAATCAATTAAAAAAATGTTTTAATGACATGGTTTTAAAACATATAAAGAAGGTTTTTAAATATCCTAATCGTGCCCAAGAGATGGGAATTCAGGGTAAAGTTTTTGTAATGTTTATTGTTGATAAAAAGGGAAATATAAGTAAAATCAGAACGCGTGGACCTGACATTTCCTTGGAAGAAGAGGCTAAAAGAATAATAAACGCACTACCCAAAATGACTGCAGGTAAACAACGCGATAAACCTGTAAATGTGCCATATGCAATTCCAATAAACTTTAAATTAGAATAATTGACAAGGATGAAAAATATATTAGTGACTATAGATTTTAAAGATGGAGAACAATTAGTGGTTGACAAAGCGCATGAATTAGCAGCACAATTCGATTCCAAAATATGGCTTTTACATATCGCTGCTCCAGATCCAGATTTTGTGGGTTATGGTGTTGGTCCACAATACGTGCGAGATAATCGAGCAGCCGAACTCAGAAAAGAGCATAAACAACTTGCGAAACTAACAAAATCATTAAAGGTAAAGGGTGTTAAAGCTGAAGGTTTATTGGTACAAGGGGGTACCATTGAGATGATTCTAGCTGAAGCAAAGAAATTAAATGTTGATCTTATTATTGCTGGATACCACCATAATTTGATTTATACGGATAATCTGTTTCGGTTCTAAAAATATCAGCCCCAGTAGCCTTAATTTGAAGTTTTTTATTAGGGAAGTCTTTTCGTATCCCAAAACTTGAGCCATGTGTGCCCTCAATATCTACAGTACCTCTCCAAATCCAATTACTACGCTGCGTAAATGTAATATCTACCAAGAACCCATTAGTAATATTCAATTCATTTTGTATGCGATAATCCCAAAATGTCGTTTCTAAATCGATAACCGTCTTTATGTATTTTTATAAAATACTGTTTTGCAATGATTTATAGCATGTTATCTTTATCTTTTTTGTATGTATTATATTCGTATAATTTATATTATGTTAAATAAAACTAATTCTTTTCAATTTCAACATACTTAAACCCTATATTAAGAAATATGGATAATATATTTCTTAGTCCCACCCTACTAGTTCTAATATTGTCTTTTTTTTAACTTGGTCCCAATGTTTCTAATATGTCTATAAATAAAAGAAGTTATCAGCTTTTAGGTTTGCTTGTTATCGTGTGGGGATCTTCCTTTCTTCTTATTGATCGTGCGCTTTTATTTTTCACACCTGAGCAAGTTGTTGGTTACAGACTAGTCATTGGAGCTATTACTATGTTCGCTATTGCGCTTTATTATGGCAAATCTTTTCCAAGAACGATAACTCCCTGGTTGCACTTTATTGTCTATGCAGTGATTGGAAACATTTTGCCTTATCTACTTATCGCAACTGGTCAATTAACTATTACGTCTGGTATGGCTGGCTTACTTATGGCTTTTATGCCCTTAGTTACACTTGTTTTGGCTCACATTTTTCTTCCCAACGACAAACTCACTAGATTTAAAATTTTGGGCTTTATCATTGGTATATCTGGAGTCCTTTTTATACTTGGACCTTCTATTAATAATGGCAACAATACTCTTTTTGGAATTTTATTAGTTCTTGGTGCTGCCTTTGCTTATGCTATAAACACTATTATCGCCTCTCGACTTCCTTCTTATGACCCCTTAGTGTCAAGTGCTAGCGTTCTATTAGTTGCGAGTTTGCTTTCTTTCTTTATTTGGCCCAACATCTTCTTTATTAATTTTTCTAATATTCCATTTATTAGTGGTGTGAGTATTTTATTATTAGGTGCCCTACCAACTGGGATTGCTGCTTTTCTTTACTTTATCATTATTAATACTGCTGGCGCTACATTTCTATCTAATATTAATTATTTAATACCCGTAGTTGCTTTTTTTCTCGGGGCTTTATTGCTTGGTGAAGACATTCTTTGGCAAAATATTTTGGCACTTCTCCTTATTATTTCTGGTATTTTCATTTCAAGAAAAAATACTTAGTTCTAGATTTTTTTCTCTTATAAATTTCTTGTTTTTTTTCAATTAGTTAGATAAAAATTCAACATAATTAGCTTAATTAAATTTCATCTATATTATTTATATTCTATATTTAGTGTATATTTATCACCGTAAGCACTAAATGTAGTACCTTTTTAGGAGTTGAGTTTGAACCAGGAAATCCAGGCAGTCAAAGACCAAGCTGTTGATCAAGAAATATTAGTTACCAAAAGAGATGGTTCAAAAGAGTCAATTGATTTTGAAAAAATCCATCGTGTTGTTCATTGGGCCTCCCAAGACTTGGAAAATATCTCTGTCTCTCAGGTTGAAATCAATGCTCAATTAGCATTTTTTGATGGTATTAAAACTGAAGATATACATGAGACTATTATTAAGTCTGCAGCAGATTTAATTTCAACAGATGTTCCTGATTATCAGTATTTAGCAGCTCGTCTAGCAATTTTTCATCTTAGAAAAAAAGCATTTAAATCCTTCACTCCACCCTCCCTAATTGATCACGTTACTAAGCTTACAAATTTAGGGATTTATGATAAAGATATACTAAATAAATATAACGCTTCTGAGTTTGAAGAGTTTAATAATTATATTGATCATTGGCGTGATATGAACTTTTCGTATGCTGCAGTTAAGCAACTTGAGGGTAAATATTTAGTTCAAAACCGTGTGACTGGTGAGATACATGAGTCTCCTCAGATGTTGTACATGCTTGTTGGAATGTGCTTGTTTCAAGAATATAAAGGTAAGGCTAGAATTAAAATTGTTAAGCGTTTTTATGATGCCTCATCTAACTTCAAAATCTCACTACCAACTCCAATTATGGCTGGTGTGAGAACGCCTACTCGTCAATTTTCCTCTTGTGTTTTAATTGAAACAGATGATGATTTAGACTCCATTAGTGCTGCTTCTGGTGCAATTGTCAAATATGTATCTCAACGTGCTGGTATAGGAATTAATGCTGGAAAAATTCGTGCTCTAGGTAGCCCAATTAGAGGTGGAGAAGCAACTCATACTGGATGCATACCTTTCTTTAAGCACTTTCATACAGCGGTTAAATCTTGTTCTCAAGGTGGAGTTAGAGGTGGCGCTGCAACACTTTTTTATCCTTTGTGGCATTTAGAAGTTGAAGGCCTAATTGTTTTAAAAAACAATACTGGTACCGATGAAAATAGAATCAGACATCTTGACTATGGTGTCCAATTTAATGGCTTGATGTATGAACGTTTTTTAAAAGATGAAAATATAACCTTATTCTCGCCTAATGATGTTCCTGGCCTCTATGATTTCTTTTTTGCTGATCAAAAAAAGTTTAAAAAACTTTATGAAAAGTACGAGAAAGATGACTCTATTCGTAAACAGCAAATTAGTGCTCGTGAACTATTTGCAATGTTTATGAAGGAGAGAGCCAATACAGGTCGTATATATCTTCAAAATGTTGATCATTGTAACACTCATGGTGCTTTTGACCCTTCACAAGCCCCAATTAAGCAATCTAATCTTTGCATGGAAATTACATTGCCCACAAAACCTTTATACTCTGTTCAAGATAAAGAAGGTGAAGTAGCGCTCTGTACGCTTTCTGCAGTTAACTTAGGGGCTCTTGAGAGTCTTGATGAACTTGAAGACATTACTGATATTATTGTGCGCTCTCTTGACTCTTTGCTTGACTATCAAGATTACCCACTAAAAGCTGCAGAGATTGCTAGTAATAATCGAAGAACACTTGGTATTGGAGTAACAAATTTAGCTTACTATCTAGCCAAGAATGGTGCTAAATACTCTGATGGATCTGGCAATGAATTAATCCATAAAACATTTGAAGCGCTTCAATATTACTCATTGAAAGCGTCAAATGAAATCGCAGAAGAGTTTGGCCCCTGCCCTCTTTTCTCAGAGACGCAGTATGCAAAAGGCATAATGCCAACCGATAGCTATAAAAAAGATATTGATGAATTCTGTAATACTGAGCTTGAGCTTGATTGGGACACTTTAAGAAAAAATATAAAAGCTAAAGGCCTCAGAAACTCAACCTTAACTGCTCTTATGCCTTGCGAAAGCTCGTCTCAAATTTCTAATTCCACCAATGGTATTGAGCCTCCAAGAGGCTTTATATCTGTCAAGCAATCTAAAGATGGAATTCTTAAACAGGTTGTTCCTGAGTATGAAAAACTTCATAAAAGTTATGAGCTGCTTTGGGATATCAAAGACAATGAAGGCTACCTTCAATTGTGTGCAATTATGCAAAAATTTGTTGATCAATCTATCTCAACAAATACTCACTATGATCCTTCGCAATATGATGGCAATAGAGTGCCAATGAAGCTTTTCTTAATGGACCTCTTAAAGGCTTATAAGTATGGCATTAAGACGCTTTATTACCATACAACTAGAGATGGAGCCAGTGATGATCAAAATGCTGCTATAAAAGGCGATGATGACTGTGAAGATGGTGTTTGTAAACTATAAAATTTATTAATTATGTCCTATAGTATATTTAATCAAAAAATTAATGACACGCTCAAAGAGCCAATGTTCTTTGGTGATGCTGTAAATGTTGCACGCTTTGATCAACAAAAATTTGAGATGTTTGAAAAGCTTACTGAAAAACAACTTTCTTTTTTTTGGCGACCTGAAGAAATTGATGTGTCAAAAGACAAAATTGATTTTGGTAAGTTATTGCCAAACGAAAAGCATATTTTTATATCTAACCTTCAATATCAGATTTTATTAGACTCTGTTCAAGGACGCTCACCTAACATTGCCTTTCTACCGATTGTTTCTCTCCCTGAGTTAGAAAATTGGATTGAAACTTGGGCTTTTTCAGAGACCATCCATTCTCGCTCATATACTCACATTATTAGAGCAATTGTTAATGAACCAGGCGCAGTTTTTGATGAAATCATGAAAACTGAAGAAATTATTCAAAGAGCGACAAGCGTTTCTAAACATTATGATAAGTTAATTAAGCATACGCAGGCCTACCTCCTCAACGGTGAAGGTGAGCATCAAATTGATGGAAAAACTCTTAACATTAATATGTATTCTCTTAAGAGACTTCTCTATTTAACAATAATGTCTGTAAATATTTTAGAAGCTATCCGCTTCTATGTCAGTTTTGCATGTTCATTTGCTTTTGCGGAAAGAAAGGTAATGGAAGGTAATGCAAAAATTATTAAGCTAATTGCTAGAGATGAAGCGCTTCATCTCACAGGCACTCAGCACATGCTTAATTTAATGCGTGATGGCAAGGATGACCCTGATATGCAAGCCATTGCCATTGAGTGTGAAGCAGAAGTTATTCAGATGTTTAAAGATGCTGCGAATCAGGAAAAAGAGTGGGCCGAGTATCTTTTCAGGGATGGCTCTATGATTGGACTTAATGCACAAATTCTTAAGCAATACCTTGAATATATTACCAATATTCGTATGTCGGCTCTCAATATGCAGCCGATTTTTGAACAAACTACGAACCCACTGCCATGGCTAAACCACTGGCTTGATTCTGATAATGTCCAAGTTGCCCCACAAGAGACTGAGATTACCTCTTATCTTGTAAGTGCGATTGACAATACTATTGACTCTGAAGACGAAGATTTTAGTGACTTTAAGCTTTAAGTGCTTAGCATCAAATGTTCAAAATTGATGTCGATAATATTAATGGAAAAACAGAGTCGCTCTATGTCTATGGAGAAGATTCTATTCTCACTGAACTTGAGGCAAACAACGTCTTAGTTAATCATAGCTGTAGACAGGGTCATTGTGGTAGCTGTATTTTAAAACTTGTTAAAGGTGATGTAGTTCATCAAGAGTGTCTTGTACCATTATCTCAGGGTGAAATCTTAGCATGCCAATCAAGGCCAGTTTCTGACATAAAAATAACAACAAAGATTTAATTCTTTTCTAGAAATTTTTTCACTTCTTGGCAATTTCCTTCAAATATAACTCTTTGTTTTTTATTGTTTATTTGAAAATTATACATGGGGTCGTAATAGTCAACTAAAAGTGATTCAATGAGTGGTAAATAATCATTGATATCACCATTATTTTGATGATTTTTAAGGGCTAACTTTAACTGAGTTAAGAGTGATTGATATCTATCACCCCCTAGCCTCTTCTGGATTTTATATAGGCTCGTAAGCCAATAGTTTGAAAAATTTTCAAAACCCTTTTCTGAATTTATTGCTTTAAATTGTCTTTCCATATCAACAACATAACTTTTTAGACTAATTCGTAATCTATCCTCAAGTGAAGCAGTTAATAAAATAATTTTAGAGTCACGTGATTTTAATTTGATGGAATCAGGAATATGAATCATTCCAATATTGTTACCCTCATCTTCAATTAAGAATTGACTAAAAGACTCTTTTTTAATTAATTCAATACTTAAATTATTTTCAAAATCAATTTGCTTGGGTTGAGGTGATACGTTATTCCCAAATGCAGATCCTCTATGGTTGGCAAGACCCTCTAAATCAATACTATTATCAATCTCATTCAATAGTATTGTCTTTCCACAGCCAGTTTGGCCACCGATCACAATAAACTCTTTATTGTTTGTAATTCTAACCATTTCATGCAGAAGAAATGATCTTAGAGCCTTGTATCCCCCCTTAATTCTTGGGTAAGAGACCCCAGATTCCTCATAAATCCACTCTTGAGTTATCTTTGAGCGTAAGCCACCCCTAAAACAATAAAGCGCCCCTTTTGGGTTCTTACTAACAAAATCAAGCCACTTCTCAACTCTTTCTTGTTTTAATGTTCCATTGATTAACTCATGTCCAAGTTGAATAGCTGAATTTTGACCTTTTTCTTTGTAACAAATGCCAATTTGATGTCTTTCACTATCATTCATTAAGGGAAAGTTCTCCGCTTGAGGGAAAGAGCCTCCAGAGAACTCGATTGGGGCTCTTACATCTAGTAAAGGGAGATTGGCTTTAAAGATTTTAGAAAAATTATCAATTTCTTCAAGATTACTCATTTCAAAACAATTGTTTTAGACTCATCATTCTTTTTAGTAATTTTTCCAATAGGATTTAAATTAAGTCCATTTAACTCCATAAGCTTCTCAAATTCACCTAAAGCCTCATTTGAAACAGAAACAAGGAGGCCGCCACTAGTTTGAGGATCACAAATAATTGATCTTTCGAGATTTGACAATCTGCTGATCTGATCTCCATAACTATCAAAGTTTCTTTGCGTCCCACCAGGAACGCAATCATTTTCAATATATTTCAAAATATTTGGAAGCAATGGAAGCTTATCGAAACTTATCTCTGCAGATGTATTGCTTCCTTTGCAAACCTCTAGGAGGTGGCCAGCTAAACCAAAACCTGTAACATCTGTAACTGCATTAACCCCATGGATGGCTGCTAATTTATAGCCAATATCATTTAAAGTGCACATTTGTTTGACTGCAGTAGCATGATCATTGGTGCTCACAATCTTCTTTTTTTGCGCAGTCGATAAAATACCAATTCCTAATGGCTTAGTCAAAAACAAGGTGTCATTAACCTTTGCACCAATATTTCTTTTCAAATTTTTAATTTCTACAATGCCAGATACCGATAGACCAAAAATTGGCTCTGGTGAGTCAATACTATGACCCCCTGCAAGAGTAATACCTGCCTGCTTGCATATCTCTCGGCCACCATCAATGACTTTTGCACCAACATCTGTGGAAAGCATATTAATGGGCCATCCAAAGATTGAAATGGCCATTAAGGGTTTACCGCCCATTGCATAAACGTCACTTAGGGCATTACTGCCAGCAATCATTCCAAAATCGAAAGGATCATCCACAATTGGCATAAAAAAATCAGTAGTACTTATGAGCGCCCTACCATCCCCTAGATCATAAACTGCAGCATCATCGCTTGATTCATGCCCTACCAATAAATTTGAATCGACAAAGCTATCCAGTTTGGTTCCTAAAATTTCTTTTAAAAGTTTTGGTGAAATCTTGCAGCCACATCCAGCGCCATGGCTGAATTCAGTTAGTTTTATATGTTCAGTAGTCATCTATAGTTTAGAGTAAGCAGAATCCAGCTCATCATAAAGTTCAGTTGGGGTAATTTTAGGATTCTTATTCATAATATCAAAAGCAACTACATTGTCTTCAACACCCCCCCAAATCTTTATATATGAGCCTTCTTTATAGCCATTTTGCTGTCTAAAGGTATTCAATTGATTCTTGACAACATAGCGCTTGTACAAATCTTCAACATCGATACCTAAGTGTGAGATTATGATGAAGAATATATCCGTGATCTCCCTAATATTATTAATTTCTTTATCGATACTAGAGGCAACAGATAATTTCAGCATCTTTTCCAATGAGGCTATCAATGCATCAGTATCATAATCCCCCCTAGCTTTCATATGCAGATGTTTATTGGCATACGATTGATCATTGATACGAATCGACTCAGACATAATAAAATGCCAAATATCAACCAGCTCTACCCTTATATTATCCCAATCTGGCTCATCATTAATATTTTTCCAGTGCTTCCAATTAAACGAGTCAATTGCTTCAGCAACCTCCATATAAATCCCTCTATACCAGGATATTTCCCGGTTTTCTTTAGTATATCCTTTAATCCATACTTGGCCATTTGTTTGATCATTTAATTGCATTTGAAGCAAAAACATTTGTTCAATTTGATTCATATTTTTTTTAATTGGGGGATGTATAAATTATAAGAGTTTAATATTAGATAGTATCAAGAAAACTTAGTATCTTTCAACAGCATTATCAACCTCTCTGGACCAGGCATCAATTCCACCTCTTAGATTAGAAAGAGATTGAAAGCCCTTTGATAATAAAAAATTAGCAACTTGCATGGAGCGCATCCCATGATGACAATAAAGAGAATAACTTAAACTTGGATCTAGATCAGAAAAAGTTTCAGTAATGGAACTCATAGGCATGTTGATTGCGCCATTAATCTTGCAAATATCTAATTCGGATTTCTCTCTAACGTCAATGAGAATATTACCTTCATTTTCTATCGATTGTTGAAATTCTTGGGGAGTTAAGTCTTCTATCATTATTGTATTTATTTGATATTAAAAATATTAATTATATTTTATTATTAACAATTATGTATAGGTAACTTTAATGGGTAAAATTTAGGTTGTGACTGAAATGAATGAAGACATTTTTAAATTTCCTTGTGATTATCCAATCAAAGTTTTTGGGCTAAATCAGCCTGATTTAATAGATACAGTTAGTACTATCGTTGAAAGATATGTTGGAAAACTTCACAGCAATCAAATCACTCTTAAGAACAGCTCAAAGGGAAAATATGTTTCTGTGACCATTAGAATCATTGCAACAAGTAGAAAACAGCTTGATTCAATAAATGAAGACCTTCAAAACTGCCCTCTAGTGTCTTATCTTTTATAAATTATCATGATTCAAATTCGTGAAAAAGGCTTACAAGACTACACCACAATCTGGGAAGAAATGGTCTCTTTTACTAATTCTAGAAATGCTGACACTCCTGATGAAATTTGGCTTTTGGAGCATTACAGTGTATTCACTCAAGGCCTGGCAGGTAGATCCGAAAATCTATTAGAGGAAACTGATATATCAGTGATTCAATCAGATAGAGGCGGTCAAATCACTTATCACGCTCCAGGTCAATTGATTGTCTACTGTTTAATTGACATAAAAAGACTTGGGATTGGAATAAAAAAAATGGTCAGTTTGATTGAACAATCAATCATTGACCTACTTGAAGAGTACTCGATCTCGACTCATAAGGTCAGCGGCGCTCCAGGTGTATATGTTGATGGGTCCAAAATTGCAGCGTTAGGACTAAAAGTCAGGCATGGAAGAACATATCATGGATTGAGCTTAAATATTGATATGGATCTCTCTCCCTATAAGCTGATTAACCCCTGTGGTTTCAGGGATTTAAATGTTACCCAGATGTCAAATCTAACGGATAATACCCTTGAATTATCTGAGATCAAAAAACAACTAACTCGTCATCTTTCAAATTATGTCTCAAGAACTTGAAATTAAAGCCTTAAAAGGTGAATCCAAAATCAGCAGGCTCAAGATCAAGCCAGACTCTAAGAGAAAGCCATTAAAAAAACCAAGCTGGATAAGAATTCGACATACAAACTCAAAAAAAGTTAATGAGTTAAAGAGTACCCTTCGAAGTCAGGAATTGTTCACGGTCTGTGAAGAGGCTCAGTGCCCGAACCTTAGTGAGTGCTTTAACCATGGAACGGCAACCTTCATGATTATGGGTCAGATCTGCACAAGACGTTGCCCCTTTTGTGACGTTGCGCACGGCAGACCAAAGCCATTAGATACTAGTGAACCTAATCATTTAGCTGATACCATTTCTAAAATGGCATTAAAGTATGTTGTCATTACATCAGTAGATCGTGATGATCTTAGAGATGGAGGAGCTATGCACTTTAAAGAGTGTATCGACGCTATCAGACAAAAAACACCTAAAGTTAAAATTGAAATACTAACCCCAGACTTTCGTGGAAGAGTTGAAAAAGCCTTAGATATTTTTCAAGATTGTCCGCCTGATGTTTTTAATCATAATTTAGAGACCGTTCCAAGCTTATATCCTAAAGTGAGACCTGGCTCAGACTATAAGCAATCTTTGGAGCTACTTAAAAACTTTAAAGAAAAACATCCATCTGTCAAAACTAAGTCAGGATTAATGCTCGGTGTTGGAGAGACACAAAAGCAGGTCATAGACGTACTCAAAGACTTAAGAAAACATAAAGTTGATATGCTTACTCTTGGTCAATATCTGCAGCCTAGTCGTCATCATTTGGCCGTTGAAGAGTATATTTCACCAGAGCAATTTGAACACTACAAGACTATAGCTGAGGAACTCGGCTTTTCGCAGGTAGCAAGCGGTCCAATGGTTCGATCCTCCTATCATGCAGACCTCCAAGCTAAAGGGGAGCTTGTTAACTAAACTAGATAAAACTTAACAAAATAAAATTGACCTTTCTCTAAACCTTTAAAAGTATACTAATATTATGATTAAAACATTCTTTATAGCGCTAATCTTTTTCTTCATCATCGATGTTTTTTGGATTTATTTTGTGGCGACGCCTATGTACAAACAAGAGGTATCGTCCCTTATGGAGCTCAAAATTCCTCCAGCACTCCTTTTTTATGTGATTTTCTTACTGGGGCTCATATTTTTTGTCGTTAATCCTAATCAAGATAATACACTTTTAAACGTGTTTTTAATTGGTGCTTTTTTTGGCTTAGTAACCTATGGAACCTATGATTTAACCGTTTACGCCTCAATGAATATATTTAGTTTAAAGCTAGTTGTAGCAGATATCCTTTGGGGAATGTTCCTTTCAGGTGCAGTTGCAACACTTACCGTATTTACAATAAATAAATTAAACTGATTTTCCTATGACAATTGCACTTACTTCAGGCGAACCATCTGGAATTGGGCCCGATATTGCAATCATTTACGCTCAAAAAGAAAGGACTGAAAATCTAAGGGTCTACGCAGACCCAGATGCTCTCATTGAAAGGGCTAAATTACTTAAATTACCACTTATTCTCAAAGAGAGCAGTACTAATAAGGCTGGTGAATTAAGTATTTTTCCAATTAAATCTAAAGAAAAAACCGTGCCTGGACAGCTTAACCCAAATAACGCTGAGTATGTTCTATCTATCATTAAACAGGCCACTCATGACTGCTTAAATAAGACGTGTAATGGCATTCTAACAGGCCCAATAAATAAAGCAGTGATTAACCAAGCAGGTATAAAATTTAGTGGGCATACAGAATATTTAGCAGAATTATCTAATTGCTCAAAAACTGTCATGCTACTCGCAACCGCAAAACTTAAAGTAGCTCTTGCCACAACGCATTTAGCACTCAAAGATGTTCCAAAAAATATTACTAAAGAATCACTGACGGAAGTGATTTCAATTATTAATAATGATTTTAAATATTTAGGGGTTAATAATCCAAGCATTCTAGTATGTGGACTTAATCCGCATGCTGGTGAAAATGGATATCTTGGAGATGAAGAAATAAAGACAATAACGCCCGTGATTCAAACACTGAGTAAAAATGGTTTCAGGCTTTCTGGCCCTGTTCCAGCAGATACTGCTTTTACTGTTGACTCATTAAAAGATATTGATGTCGTCCTTGCAATGTACCATGACCAAGGCTTACCCGTTTTAAAAGCAAGTGGATTTAAGAATGCAGCCAATATTACGCTTGGTCTTCCTTTTATTAGAACCTCAGTTGATCATGGGACTGCGCTGGACTTAGCGGGGAGTGGCAATATTAGTCTTGGCAGTTTTAACTGTGCCTTGTCATTCTTTCAAAAACTAACTAGTAATGCCTCATAAACCTCGAAAAAGATTTGGCCAAAATTTTTTAGTTGATCAACAGATCATTAACCAAATTGTTTCAACAATCTCTCCTAAAAAAAATGATCATATCATTGAAATAGGGCCTGGAAAAGGCGCCTTAACATTCCCATTAATAGATTATTTGGAAAACATTCACGTCATTGAAATTGATCGAGACTTAATAGCCCTTCTTCAAAAAAAGAATAATATAAAAATAACTATTCATGAGTCTGATGCTTTGGTTTTTAATTTTGATCAATTTAAGCAGAAGGTTAGAATTGTAGGCAATCTTCCATACAATATATCATCTCCTTTGTTGTTTCATTTACTTAACTATAGGGATAATATTATTGATATGACATTTATGCTTCAAAAAGAGGTTGTAGATCGAATAGTAGCCCCTCCTGGAAGTAAAGTCTATGGAAGGATAAGCGTCATTATGCAGACTTTTTTTGATACCGAGCTTATGTTTGTTGTGCCTAAAGAATCTTTCGATCCACAACCCAAAATTGAATCTGCTATACTTTATTTAAAAACTAAAAAACAGCCGCTCGTTCAAAACTCTAAGCCTCTTGAGGAGATCGTTAAAATAGCATTTTCTCAAAGACGAAAAACACTAAAAAATTGTTTAAAATCAGTTCTAAATCAATCTCAAACTGACATTGATCTATCTCAAAGAGCTGAGATGTTAAGCGCTGAAAACTTTGTAACTCTTATGAATGATTATGAAAAACAAAATTGAAATTAATGTAGAAGTAACCTACCTTTCGGATCAATCAGATATCCTTAATAAACAATATGCCTATGCCTATACCATTACGATTACTAATCAAGGTGATACTGGCGCTCAACTTAGGACAAGGCGTTGGCTCATTCAAGACGAGTCAGGCGAAACTGAAGAGGTAATTGGTGAGGGTGTTATTGGTCAACAGCCACATTTATCACCTGGTGAAAGCTTTAAATATAGCTCTGGAGCAATTATTAGTACTGAGACAGGGACTATGAAAGGCTCTTATGGAATGATTAGCGACATAGGCCAAAGGTTTGATGCAGATATCCCTGAATTTACATTGAGCGAACCTCATACGCTGCATTAGAAAGTTATATGGATTATGCCATTGGTGATGTTCAGGGCTGCTTTAATAGCCTTAATGCACTTCTAAAAAAAATTAACTTTAATATTGATAGAGATCGTTTATATTTCTTAGGTGATGTTGTCAACCGTGGTTCTCATTCATTAGAAACACTAAGGTTTCTATACTCGAATAAAGATAACACACATATGGTATTAGGAAATCATGATTTTCATCTATTGGTTTGCGCTCTTACAGATAGACATCCAAATAAAAAAGATACCTTTCATGACATTCTTGAAGCTAATGATAAAAATACTTTGTTAGATTATCTTATTGAGAGGCCTTTAGTAATCGAGTATGAGGACTCCTTAATGGTTCACGCTGGCGTTCCACCAAACTGGTCTCAATCAGATGTCATCAATAATGCTGCATTAGTTCACAGCCAGCTTCGAAATGAAAATCTAAGTGAATTTTTATCTCAGATGTATGGTAATTTACCTCACACATGGTCAGAGAATCTTACAATTGAGGAAAAATGTCGTTATACAATCAACGCCTTGATGAGAATGCGATTTTGCAAGGAAAATGGCGAGCTTGAGTTTGAACATAAGCTCAATGTTGATAAAAATCCAGCAGGCTATAAAGCCTGGTTTCTTCATAAAAATCGCTTAATGAAAGAGCAAAAAATCTTTTTTGGACATTGGTCTTCACTAAAAAATGTGGATACCAAAAATATATACCCTTTAGACCATGGCTGCGTCTGGGATGGACATCTTTCCGCTTATAATTTAACTAATCAGAACTGTATTTCACTGAAATCTGTAGAAACTTAAGAAGACCCACTTCTAAGGTTAACAGAGCCTTCATAAACAAACTTACCAGGCCCAGTTAAATAGACTTTCTCTCCATCAAACTCTACAGTTGCATCTCCACCATTTAAGTGGACTAAGACTTTAGACTCTAGTAGCCCCTGCCTTAACCCATGAATTACAGCAGCGCAGGCACCAGAGCCACAGGCATGTGTCTCTCCAACCCCCCTTTCTACCACTCTTAGCTGAATTTCACATTTGTTTATAATCTTCATGAAACCAACATTGACGCCTTCAGGAAATAACTCGCTAGACTGAATTTTAGAGGCAATGCCATCAATATTATCAATTTCATCTTGAATCAAAATGGCATGAGGATTCCCAATGGATAAGGATCCAAGCATATGGCCTCCAACATTGTATTCTGATGATAATTGATTTAAGTTCAAAGGTATTTTAGAAGGCTCAAAATTAGGCATACCCATATCAACTTTTACAGTGTCATCGCTATTTATATTGAGAACTAAAAGGCCTGCATTCGTTTCAACAGTTAAAGGATTTTTATATGAAAGGTTCTTTTTTTGTATATATAGTGCAAAGCACCTTGCACCATTTCCACATTGACTTACCTCAGTGCCATCAGCATTAAATATGGCATATCTGAAATCAGCATCTTTTGAGGTTGCTGATTCAATCATCAGTAGCTGGTCAAAACCAATCCCAAAGCGGCGATCAGATAATTGACGAATTTCTTCAACAGAAAGAGAAACATCACCATCAAGATTATCCATGACAACAAAGTCATTTCCTAGTCCATGCATTTTTGTAAAATTTAACATAAAAGTATTTTAACCTTTTGTATAGCGAATTTTTCAATTACTGCTATGTTAAAATTCAGTTACTTTAATTTTCCAATACACACGAATGACTCCTCCAAATAATATAACTCTAAGCAAAGATAAAAAGTTACTCACTGTTAGCTTTAAAGATGATGATTATGCGTTGACTAGTGAGTTTTTAAGAGTGTATTCTCCTTCGGCAGAAGTTCGTGGTCATGGCCCTGGACAAGAAACATTGCAGTTAAACAAACAAGATGTTTTAATATCATCTATTGTTCCAATGGGCAACTATGCAATTGCTATTCATTTTAGTGATGGTCACTCAACTGGAATATACTCCTGGAGTTATTTACTTCATTTAGGAACTGATAAAGAAGAATTGTGG
>ERZ767285.384-NODE-384-length-15954-cov-4.307111_pt1 | contig 15954 bp, 10 predicted proteins | sample MGYA00374953_ERZ767285 | MGnify/ENA primary metagenome ERZ767285 (study PRJEB28947, sample SAMN06267186) | marine metagenome | isolation source: Columbia River Estuary | place: USA:Columbia River Estuary, USA | collected 2013-07-23 ...
TCTCGTGTTTTCTGGCGAACCCAGAAACCGCTCCTAGCGACTACGACTTGCAAGTAGGAGAGCGATTCGACGCATTCCTTCGCACCGGTCGCAGGTTTAGTTTCATCATTGGTCACCCGTGGCTGTTGAAGCCAGGTTTACGTGTTGCTGTTGGATCGCAGGCGGCAGCCGATGTCACTCTTGCCGTAATGGGCAATCTCATCGATTCCTCAACACCAGGTGCAGCTGGCCGAGTGATGCGATTTGCCGATACCGCATTACGCATCGCAGACCCGTTGCTGCGTCGCACCCGTGCAAAGGCGTAAGCCCTAGTTGTCTACAGTTTGCGCATGACCACTTCGTCGTTGCGCTCGCCACTTGTAGGGACAGTGGTTGCAGTGAAGGTTCTAGTTGGCGATGGGATTGCTGCGGGCACAGAAATTGTGGTCATTGAGTCCATGAAAATGGAACATCCTGTACTTGCTGAAACCTCATGCCGTATTTCAGCGCTCTTTGTGACTGTTCTGGCCCTATGCTCGGCAGGTGATCACATTGTCAGCTCTTCGCAAATGTATGGCGCAAATATCAACCTGTTTGAACACACGTTGAAACGCTACGGAATCGAGACCAGCTTCGTGGCACCCAATGACCCTGCAGCCATTGCTGAAGCCATTCGCCCAAATACCAAAATGGTCTTTGGCGAAGTAATTGGCAATCCCGGCATGGATATCATGGACGTGCCGGCTGTGGCCAAAATCACCCAAGCCGCGGGGATTCCCTTAGTCATCGACGCCACGTTCAACACCCCTTGGATGGTCAAACCGATCGAATTGGGCGCAAATGTGGTGATCCATTCACTCACCAAATGGATGGGTGGCCATGGCATTGCTTTGGGTGGTGCCGTGATTGACGGGGGCAATTTCGATTGGGGCCAAAATGATAAATTCCCCATGCTCACCACCCCGCATTTCGGCTATCAGGGCGCGATTCTTTGGGAAGAGTTTGGCCCGGCGGCCCTGTCAGTGCGCATCCGCACGGAAGGCATGATGAATGTCGGCCCCTGCATGTCACCGCAAAATGCGTTCTACATCTTACAAGGCCTCGAAACGCTTGGTCTGCGGATGGAAAAACATATGTCCAACACCGCAGCCATGTTAGAGTTTTTGGTAGGTCATGAGCAAATCGCCTGGGTCAAACACCCCAGCTTGCCTGATCATCCAGATCATGACACCGCCATGCGTCTCATGCCCAAAGGCCAAGGCTCTATCATTGCCTGCGGCATCAAAGGCGGCCGTGACGCGGGTCGTGCCTTCATAGAATCTGTGCAGCTGGCCAGCCATTTGGCCAATGTGGGCGACGCCAAAACGCTGGTGATCCACCCCGGCTCCACCACGCATTCACATCTGACCTCTGAGGCCATGGCCTCAGCTGGGCTGACCGATGATTTGATCCGAATTTCAGTGGGCTTGGAAGATCAAAAAGACATTATCGATGACTTCAAACAAGCGCTGCGCACGGCTGGAAAATTAACCGCTGCCAAGGCAAAAGGAACAGGCGCATGAAACTGACGCTGAATAATGTCGAAATTTTTGCCTCAACCGGCGGGCGCGATTTTGATCCATCATCAGGACCGGTTGTGCTCTTCGTGCACGGCTCCGGCCAATCGCATCTTGGCTTCATGTTGCAACATCGCTTTTTTGCCAATCGTGGCTTTCAGTGCATCACGCCCGATATGCCTGGACATGGGTTGTCCAACGGCGAGGCGCTGACAACAATTAAGGCCATGGCCGATTGGTATGCACAATTCATGCAAGCGCTCGGCATCCCCAAAGCCATTTTGGTCGGTCACTCCATGGGCGGTTTGATCGAATTGGAATTGGCAAGCCGCTACCCTGATCTCGTCGCCAAGGCGGCCTTTATCAGCACGGCGCTGGCGATCCCGGTCAATGACGCTCTGATCAATCTGGCCGCAACAAACGAAAGCGCGGCCATTGCCGCGATGATGGACTGGGGCCATGGCACAGCAGGGCATATTCATGACCACACAATGCCCGGCACCTCACATATGCTTTACGGCAGCCGCCTTATGGCTGGCAATGCGCCCGGAACACTTCACAAAGATTTGGTGGCTTGTAACGCCTATACCAATGGCCCCACCGCCGCGCACTCTGTCACCTGCCCCACCTTAACCGTGGTCTGCGGCCAGGACCGAATGACGCCCCGTAAAACTGGATTGGCCCTGCAGGCTGCGCTAGGGGGTGAGCTGGTCGAAATTGCCCAATCGGGCCATATGTCGATCACCGAACACCCTTTTGACGTCAACAAAGCCCTCCGGGCATTTTTCTAACAGGCACATCGAGCATGACATTCAAACGCATCGCAGTGATCGGCGCTGGCACCATGGGCTCTGGCATCGCCGGCCAAATCGCCAATGCAGGCCACAAGGTTCTCCTCTTGGACCTCACAACCAAAGCCACCGATTACGCTTTGGAACGGCTGCAAAAGTCTGAGCCCGCACCTTTGCACCAGCGTGGCAATGTTGATCTGATTGAAACTGGCACCATCGAGGCCGATTTTGACAAGCTCGCCGAATGCGATTGGATCGTTGAAGCGGTGGTCGAACGGCTCGACATCAAACGCGATCTGTACAAACGTTTGGATGCGGTGATCAGCGACGACTGTATCGTCACCTCCAACACCTCCACCATTCCAATCAAACTATTGGTGGCGCAAATGCCTTTGGCCTTCCGGCAAAGGTTTGCCATCACCCATTACTTTAATCCGGTGCGCTACATGCGCCTTTTGGAGCTTGTCCGCGGCGCAGACACCCGCGCCGATGTGATGGAGCGCCTGTCGCGCTACAATGACGAAATTCTCGGCAAGGGCGTGGTTCCTTGCAATGACACGCCAGGATTTTTGGGCAACCGCGTTGGGGTCTTTGCGCTGCAAGTGGGTATGGACGAGGCCTTTAAACAGGGGCTCTGCATCGAACATGCCGATGCTCTGATGGGCCGTCCCATGGGCATTCCAAAAACGGGGGTGTTTGGTCTTTACGATATGATCGGCGTGGACCTCATGTCCGATGTGGTGGACACTTTGGGCGATATTCTGCCAGAAAATGACGTATTTCACGCGGTTGGACGCTCCAACAACCCGGCAAACGCCCTGATCGATAGGATGATCTCAGAAGGTTTCACCGGCCTGAAATCAGGCAAGGGCGGGTTTTATCGCGAGGATCAAGCCCTTGATTTGACCAGCGGCACGCTGCGCCCACGCATCACCGAACTGCCGGCCTTGGCACAAAAAGCCGCCAATGCGCAGCAAGATGGGCTCGAAACCCTGCCCATGATGATCGAAGGCGCAGAGCCGCATCACCAATATTGTCGCAATTTCCTCGGCCGCGTGCTGGCCTATGCGGCCGCTTTGATCCCAGATGTCACCGGCACGCCGCAAGACATTGATGACGCGATGAAGATGGGATTCAACTGGATCCGCGGCCCTTTTGAAATGATCGATGCTTTGGGCGCTGATGTGGTCATAAAATTGGCCCAAGACGCCGGCTGCACCATTCCCCAAGCCCTGCAAACATCCGCAGAACATGGCCCGTTCTATCAGGTGCAAGAGGGCATTTTGATGGTCCGCAATTTTGATCAAACTGCATCACAGCTCAAACCCGTGCAACTGCCCGAAGGCACAGAGCGCTTTAGCCTCACGCGCCGCACTCTAACCCCAATTGCCAGCAACCGTGCAGCCAGCCTTTGGAGCCTGCCCGGCGATCTGCGCCTGGTGGAATTTCATTCCAAAGCCAATGCACTCACAGGTGAGAGCATGGCCATCGTGCGCCAAGCTGCCGAGGATCACGGCACAGGCATTTTGATCCATAACGACGCGCAGCACTTCAGCGCAGGGGTCGATTTGAACCGCTTTGCCGATTTCATTGCCCGCGAAGCCTGGGGGGAAATGGACGTCTTTCTCAATGACTTCCAGCAGGCCGTTGCGGCGCTGAAATATTGCCCCGTGCCAGTTGTGGGCGCGCCCTCGGGTCTCTCGCTTGGCGGAGGCTTCGAAGTGCTTTTACATTGCGACCGACTGCTCACCCATGCCAATTCCGTGCTGGGATTGGTGGAAAGTGGCGTTGGGGTTGTGCCCGGCGGCGGCGGGGTTAAAACCACCTACCAACGCTGGTTTGAGGCAACGGGCGATGCAGAGACCGCCGCTTGGGAAACCTGGATGCAAATCGGTTATGGAAAAACCGGCGAAAGCCCAGAACAGGCCACAAAACTTCGGTATTTCCGGCCCGGCCATGACGAAACAGTGATGAACCGCGACAAGCTCATCACCCGCGCCAGCGCGATGATCCGCAACATGGCCCCGGGCTACACACCGCCAGAGCCACCAAAAATGACCCTGCCAGGGCAAGCCATCTTTGCAAAAATGGACGCCTTCATGGCCGATGGCCTGGCAAAGGGCTGGTTCAAACCGCACAATAAAACCACGGCAATGGAAATCGCGACCATCGTGGTCAACACCAGCTCCGATGCGCCGCTGGAGGTCACCGAACAAGATATGTTCGACCGCGAGCGCGCCGCCTTTCTTCGGCTCGCCAAAACCCCCGAGACCAAAGGCTGGATCAACGCCATGCTCAGCGGGGCCGCAATCGAATAAAACTATCGCTGCGGTGGCAGTTGGATGTCGAAGGCCGCGCGAATACCGGCATCGGCTTGGGCCGACAAATAGGTCGGATGCCGCTGCAACAAAGTGCGCGCCGTGGCTTTGGCCCGGGTCTGCGCATCCATGCTGCCCCGTTCGCACCACGTAATCGGCGCCTCTCGATCGGCGGTCTCAGGATAGAAATAATCCCGCTCCATCGCCGCCATCGTTTGGGGATGACCTAGGAAATGCCCCTCCCCTTGGACCACGTCCACAATCACATCAAAGCCGAGGTTCTCATCGGTCACCTCAACCCCGCGCAGCATGCGATAAATATTGCCAAGCATATCATTGTCGAGAACAAACCCTTCGAAAGAAACCCCGAGCAAAGCCGCGGTCATGCCGGCGCTTTCGTAGATCATATTGGCACCCGATAAGGCTGCAGCGAGGGCGGTCACCCCTTTCTCCGAGCCATATTGCGCATCAATCGCCTTGGAATCAGTCATCGAGCTGGCGACACCGCTGACCAGGCCCAACCAATTTGAAAGCTGTGCCGATGCGGCATTCATGAGAGCAATCTCACCACCTCCGCCCGAGAACGCTCCACTGCGCAGATCAATCACGAATGGCCAGTTGGAAAAAATCATCGGATGGCCAGGCTTCATCACATGCACCATGGCCAAAGCCGCCAATGTTTCCGCCAAAGATTGCGCCAAAAATGCCGCGGGGGTGGCCGGCGCTGTTGCCCCTGATTGTGCCGCGGTGATGCAGCTGACCGTGATATTATGCGCCACGCATTCAAAACACACCTCGACCGCATCCGCGCCAAATCGCAGCGGTGAAATCATCGGGCTGATATGGGCCGCCAGCCACGGCCGCTCCGAAAACGCCCCCTCGCGACCCTCCGCCATATCCATCATCTTAACGATGGGCGCCACATGGTCCGCTAAGGTGAAAGAGGTGGCCACAGGTTTGCTGGTGCCTGCGAGCAAGGCATAGGCTGTATTGATATCCAAAGCCTCCTCTCCAACCAAATCGGTGGCAACGCAGCAACGGGTGAACCAGCTGACATTGGTCAATTGGTCCTGAAGCCGGGCAAAATCATAGAGGTCCTGCAGCGTTGATGCACGATAATCGCCACTGTCCAAATCCAAAGTCTGCACCGCCGCGCCTCCGGTGCCAAAATGCACCCGATCCCCACCCACTTCGATGCTGCGCGCGGGATCCCGGCCGTGCAAAGTGATGGTTTTTGGAGCAGCGGCAACGGCCTGCGCAATCAAGCGACGCGGTATATAAATCCGCCCAGCTTCGAATCGAGCCCCCTGCTGCACAAAGAGATCCCGCAAGCGGTCCGGCACCTCGCCAACCCCAAGCTCTTCAAGCAAGCGCAGGGCGACATCGTAGATCTGCTCCATATCAGACATACTCAAAGGTTTATATTGCCCGCCAAACCCTCCGGGGGGCGCGGGATTTATCGGCAAGGCTTTACTGCGCCGCAGATGTCGCCCCGCTCTGCCACCTGTTGCGCGCGCCATAACACTCCCTTCGATTACTTTTGCAGGCACCGTCTCGCGCGCGCAGGCTTCGGTCAAGGAAAATAACCGCGCTGTCAGACTATCAAATGGCGGAAAAATATTTTCAAAACCCCTTCCAATGTGCCAGGAATAAGGTGCGGATAAGGAGGCAGGCAATGAAATCTCAAGCACGCGTTGTGGTTATCGGCGGCGGAATCGCCGGTTGCTCAACCCTTTACCATTTGACCCAGGAGGGGTGGAGCGATGTGGTTCTGGTGGAGCGCGATGAATTAACCTCCGGCACCACCTGGCATTCTGCGGCGCAGGTCACCAATTTCGGCATGTCGCAGGTGATGATTGGTCTCAAAAGCCATTCCATCAAACTCTACAAAGAGCTGGCCGCAGATCCTGAATACCCGGTCGGATATAACTTTGGAGATGGCGGCATCCGTCTGGCCAATACGCAAGCTCATATGGACGGATACGCGCATTTCACCAGCCTGGCCAAGGGCATGGGGGTTGAGTTCGAAGTGCTGGATGCACAGGAATGCGCGCGGCGGCATCCGTTAATTTCGACCGAAAACCTAATGGGCGGCCTCTGGGATCCAAGTGATGGGCATATCGATCCGGCCCAGCTCTGCCAAGCCTTGGCACGCCGGGCCCGCGCCGCCGGGGCTGAGGTCTACCGTTTCACCTCTGTCACGGACCTGACGCAACATGCCGATGACAGCTGGACGGTGCACACGGACAAGGGCGATATTCGCGCAGAGATTGTCGTCAACGCCTGCGGGTACCGGGTCAATGAGGTTGGCGCTATGATGGGAGTAGAGCATCCAGTCGCAAGCATGGAGCATCAGTATTTCATCACCGAAGATATGCCGGGCGTTATGGAGGCCGGGCATCGGATCCCACTGCTGCGCTGCCCGATTTCAGACTATTATTCGCGGCAGGAAAAAAATGGTCTCTTGGTCGGGTTTTATGAGCAAGAGTGCAAGACCTGGGGCATGGATGGGATTGATCCCAAATTCAGCAATGATCTGTGCCCGGATGACTTGGACCGGGTTATGGATGTGTTGGAAGGGGCAATCGCCCGTATGCCAGCCCTTGCGGAAGTTGGCATCAAACAGGTGGTCAATGGCCCCATCACCTATACCATCGACGGCACCCCTTTGGTTGGGCCGATTCCCGGCAAGCGCAACGCCTTTTGCATCATAGGTCTCAGGGCCGGGCTTGGTGAGGGCGGTGGTCACGGCTGGCTACTGGCACAGCAAATTGTCCATGGGGAGGCCTGTTATGACACATGGGCACTAGATCCAAGGCGTTTCACCGGCCATGCCACGCAAGAGTTGACGTCTCTTTACGCCATCCAAGATTATCAAAACGAGTTTCGCTTTCATCTGCCCCACGAGCACCGCCCGGCGGGGCGCCCAGCCAAAACCACACCTCTGACCCCGATCTTGGAGCAGGCCGGCGCACATTTCACTGTGGTCAATGGCTGGGAGAGGTCGGACTATTTCAAACCCACCCCCGATTTTGTGGAAGACTATGGCTATAGCTACACAAAGGTGCATGAGCTGGTCGCAGCCGAGGTGGCACGGGTGCAAAATCATGTGGCGCTTGCGGAAGTGAACGGGTTCAATCGGATTGAGATCACCGGCCCAGGTGCGCGCGATTGGCTGGACTATATGATCTGCTCTCGCGTGCCGCGCAAAATTGGAAAAGTGGGGCTTGGGTATCTTCTCAATGATTATGGCAATGTGAAAGCAGAAGCCACAATCGCCAATCTCCCAGATGGCCGCATTTGGTATGGATCGGCCGCAGCCGCAGAATTCCATGATATGGATTGGTTGAGCAAGCATCTTCCGAAAGATGGCTCCGTCACGCTGCGCAGTTTGACCAATGACCACACGATCTTAGTCTTGGCCGGGCCAAAGTCCCGCGCCGTGCTCAGCGCTTGCGCCAGAGGCGATTGGTCAGCCACAGGCTTTCCTTGGCTTTCGGTCCGCGAGGCCCGCATTGGACATGCGCCGGCAATCGTCATGTCGGTGAGCTTTTCAGGTGAATTGGCCTATGAAATCCACCTTCCCAATTCCGCGCTCTTCGCCGCTTACTCGGCGCTGATGCGGGCCGGCGCCGCCCATGATATCGGACATTTCGGCGCGCGCGCCGTGGACAGTATGCGCATGGAGAAAGGCTATCTCCACTGGAAATCAGATCTGATCACCGAGTTTGACCCCTATGAGACTGGACTCGACCGGTTTGTCTGCCGCGACAAAGACTTCCTCGGAAAAGCAGCGCTCATGGCCCGCGGCGACAAGAAACGCCGCCGACTGCGGATGCTTGAGATTGACGCCACTCACGCAAGCCCACAACCCAGCGATAGCCTTTATGCCGGCGGGCGGCTGATAGGCTCGGTCACCTCTGCCGACTGGGGGTACCGCACGGGCAAGAATATCGCCTATGCCTTTATGCAGCCCGATATCGTCGAGGGCATCACTGTTGATATCATCGGCAAGCCCTATGCGGCCAGACTTCTGAACGGGCCAGTTTACGACCCAGACAACAGCCGGGTTACATCTTAGAGCCGCACAAAAAAACGGGCCCATAGGGCCCGTTTGATAAGGTCTTAAACTTTACCTTTCCAAGGCACCAGCCAGCCTTCAAGCTTGCGGATTCCAATGTCGATGGCAAAACCGATCACACCAATGAGGATAATCCCCACAATCACGATATCTGTCAGCTGAAACTTAGCCGCGACCATGATCATCATGCCAAGACCTTTTTCCGCCGCCACCAATTCAGCCGCCACAACCGTGCCCCAACACACGCCCATGGCCACCCGTGCGCCGGTAAAGATCTCAGGCAGGGAGTTTGGAATGATCACCTTACGCAAAATTTGCGATTTTTTGGCACCCAAGGAATAGGCCGCATGCACTTTGGCAATGGCCACACCGGACACGCCAGAGCGCGCCGCGATAGCCATGATCCAGAGCGCTGCAAGAAAGAGCAAGATCACTTTGGACGTCTCACCAATGCCGAACCAAATAATCATCAAGGGGATCAAGGCCAAGGGCGGCACAGGGCGCATAAATTCGACAATCGGATCAAACCAGCCCCGCGCCCAATTGGTCAGCCCCATGGCGTAACCGAGGGGAATACCCACAAGCGCGCCAAAGATAAAACCAAGCAACACACGCTGCAAAGAGGCCCAAGTATGCTCAAGCAGGGTGAAATTGCGATACCCTTCACGATTCAGCTGTAAAAAGCGGTTCGTCGTCACTTCCGGGGCAGGCAGATAGAGCCGCGCCATGCGAAACCCGGTTGAGGGTTCGAAGAACGGCGTGCCTTTTTCGGTGAGCGCCAAGCGTCCCTCGGACAAGATAATCTGCTCACCAGGTGTGAGGGCTTGCCCATTGAGATGGGTCACGATGGCCCCATCGGATTTTTTGAACTCATCATTTTTGAACACAGAGATCAGCTTTGATCCATAACGCGGGATGACCAATGTATCGTTCTTTGCGAACCCTTCGCCGAGATCAACGTCAAGTTTGTTCGGAATTTTCCCTGGCGCTCCATTGGCATCTTCTGTCAACTGAACATCTTCAGGGTAGACCAAAATGGAAACGGTTGCGTCATCGCTGCGTCCATCGGGCAAGGTAGAGGTATAGGTGAATTCCACCATACCTTCGAACGGACCTTTGGCCTTGAACAAAGGCAAGGATGAATTGGTAAAAGCCACCCAAAGGGCGAAAATCGCCAGAACCGAAATCACTGACGCGGCCCGGTTCGCCTTTACAGCGCTTTCATCGCCAAAGGTCACCGTCTTGAGTGAGGTAAAATCAGCGCGGGTAAAAAATCGTTTTGTGGCCCAAGCTACAATCACCATACTAACCGCAAAAATCGCGATATATACGGCAAGAAGGATCAAACCGGTCATGCGCTTTCCTCCGTGCGGCCCATTATTTCTTCTTCCATTTCCCAAATCATCGCCAAGATTTCCTCACGGGTTTTGGCGTAATCGGGATGTTTCTTAACCGCGCGCAAATCCGCGCCAACACCCATTTCCGCAAAGGGCAGGCGATATTCTTTGTGGATACGTCCCGGACGCGGCGCCATAACCAAAAGGCGCTCACCCAAGAGCAGTGCTTCTTCCACCGAATGGGTGATCAAAATAATCGTCTTGCCGGTCTCTTTCCACAGATCCAACACCAAAGATTGCATCTTTTCGCGGGTCAAAGCGTCCAGAGCCCCCAAAGGCTCATCCATCAAAATCACATCCGGTTCATTGGCCAAACAACGGGCCAAAGCCACACGCTGCTGCATACCGCCCGACAGCTCATAAACCGCCTTATCTTTGAAATCTTGCAAACCCACGACTTCCAGCAGACGATCTACGATTTTCATGCTGTCTTGGCGGGGCATCTTTTTCATGTCTGGGCCGAAAGAAACATTCTCCCGCACCGTCATCCATTCAAACAAAGCGCCTTGCTGAAATACCATACCCCGTTCTGGACCCGGTCCCTCGACCGCATGGTCATTGACAACGACCTGCCCTTCGGTGGGCGCCAAGAATCCGGCCACGATATTCAGCAATGTGGTTTTGCCACAGCCTGATGGGCCAAGAACACTTAGCAATTCTCCAGATTTTATGTCCAAGGTTACGTTTTTGAGCGCTTGTACGGATCCCCCATTGGGCAAATCGAAGCGCATAGAAATATTGTCAATAAGCAGGCCTGACACCTGAAGCTCCCATCTGGCCAAAATGCTTGGCCTTCTCTCATGTTAACGGAGGATTCCCGCGGACTAATCACACAGTAAAAAGGGAGGTAGGCGATCTGAAACCGCCTACCTCATTTAAAACTTACATGCCTTTGGCAGCTGCCAGAGGACCTGTGTTTACATTGTCAACATAGCTGTCTTTGGCGCTGTCGATTGAACCTGCGTTCACGAAGACATCCGCCACACCTTTCATGAAGGTCTGCGCGTTGCCGCTGAGCCAAGACTTGGACAATTGCGTGTCGATGTCTGGGAAAACAAAGGTGCTCATGGAGCCTTTTGCATCTTCAACGCTCATACCCGCATCTTGTGCGATCATATTGGCCATGAATTCAGGCTGAGAGGCATTCCATGCCGCATTGGCATCGGCGGTCACAGCCAAGAATTTTGCCACAACATCGGCATTTTCAGCGACAAAACCAGAAGGTGCTGTGGTCACATCAAAGACCAAAATACCCAGCTCAGTTTTTTCTGCACCTGTCAGCAATACGTTGCCAGATTCTTTCATACGGCGCAGCGCACCGCCCCAGCCGCAAGCCATGTCTACAGCGCCTTGAGCCAAGGCCGCTTGGCCTTCAGCAGGTGCCATGTCCACAACAGTCAGGCTATCAAGGGATACGCCGAAATGCTCCATTTGCTTCAGGAAGCCGTAATGTGCCGCAGTGCCCAACGGCACGGCAACTTTCTTGCCAGCCAATTCGCCGGCGGAGCTTTTGTCAATTTCCAAGCCAGATGCGACCACACAGTTGTCATTGTCCGCATAGGACACAGCCACATCAACGATTTGCAGATCCTGACCCGCAGATGTTGCAACTACGAAAGGAGGCACACCTTGAGACACGGAAATATCAATATCACCGGAGGCCATGGCCGCAGACATTGCTGTGCCTGTGTCGAAAGAAACCCAGTTTACCTTCATGCCCAAAGCGGCGTCATAGGCGCCAGAAACTTTCGCAGCTTGGAATGGCATGGGCCACTCAAGGAAATATGCAACGTTCAACTCGCCATGCCCGCCCGCAAATGCAGCGGAGCCTGACACCAAAGTTACCCCAGCAACAGCACCCTTCAATGCAGTTTTCAATTTCATATCATTTTCTCCCAGTTGCGCTGGCGCTTAATGCCCAGCTTGTTTACGTCGTCCATTCCCGCCAGGATGAGACCGGCTTGCACGGTCAAAAACGGCAGACTTTAGGAGTATACCGAACCATAAAATAAGAGTCGCGCAAAGCAAATTCTTGAATTTTTTCTGAATAATTGTGCGATATCACTCAAAATATTCAGAGAAATATTCGCTCAAACTTGCGCAGCTTTTGATTTGATCTCTCCCAGTTTCACAACGAGCCGCGGCCGATCTTCACGCCAACACAACGACATCATCCGGGCAACACTGCAAACAGTCGTCGCGTGCAGCAAGAGGAAATGCTTTTTGGACATACAGAGGATATATATCTGGACCTATTTCTACTCTGGCTTTTCTGCGCTGATAGCGGTCAACTCAGGACTATAGAATTCCGACTATCCCATAAGATCTAAAAAGGAGCGTGGCCTATGGACGGCAATCTGCAAAATGATTTGAGTGACGTTGTCGCCAACGACAAAGCCCATGTTTGGCATCACTTGATCCAACATAAAATGTTCGAAACCGCTGACCCCAATATCATTGTCGAGGGCAAGGGCATGCGGGTTTGGAATCAAGCCGGCAAGGAGCATCTGGATGCGGTCTCCGGCGGGGTTTGGACCGTCAACGTCGGCTACGGCCGCGAGAGCATCGCCGATGCCGTGCGCGATCAATTGGTCAAGATGAACTATTTTGCCGGCTCCGCTGGCTCGATTCCTGCGGCCAATTTTGCCAAACGCTTGATCGAAAAAATGCCAGGCATGAGCCGGGCCTATTTCTCAAATTCAGGATCGGAGGCCAATGAAAAAGGCTTCAAGATGATCCGGCAAATCGCGCATAAGAAATATGGTGGCAAGAAAAATAAAATTCTGTACCGCGAACGCGACTATCACGGCACCACCATTGCGACTTTGGCGGCCGGTGGCCAGCATGAGCGCAGCGCCCAATATGGCCCCTTTCCTGAGGGTTTCATTTCTGTGCCTCATTGCCTTGAATATCGCGAAGCGGCGCAAGACAACCTCGGACAAGGCGAAAGCTACGGGCTACGCGCAGCAAATGCGATTGAAGATGTCATCCTGCGCGAAGGTCCCGACACCGTTGGCGGTTTGATCCTTGAGCCAATCACAGCAGGTGGCGGCGTTATTGTGCCCCCCGAAGGCTACTGGCCACGGGTGCAAGAAATCTGCAAAAAATATGATGTCTTGTTGATGATCGACGAAGTTGTTTGCGGCCTTGGGCGCACAGGCACCTGGTTTGGATATCAACATTACGACATCAAGCCAGATATCGTCACAATGGCCAAGGGCGTTGCTTCAGGCTATGCGGCCATCTCATTGACCGTCACCACGGAAGAGGTGTTCGAGCAATTCAAAGATGCCAGCGATCACATGGGATATTTCCGCGATATCTCCACCTTCGGCGGTTGCACCGCAGGCCCGGCAGCAGCGCTGGAAAACATGCGCATCATTGAGGATGAAAACCTTCTTGAAAATTGCACAGCCCGCGGAGCGCAATTGATTGCTAACCTCGAAGCCTTGGCTGAGAAACACAGCATCATTGGCGATGTCCGTGGTAAAGGCTTGTTCTGCGGCGCAGAGCTGGTGACGAACCGCGAAACCCGCGAACCGGCACCGGAAGCAAAAGTGCAGGCGGTGGTCAAAGACTGCATGGCGCAGGGCGTCATCATCGGCGCGACAAACCGCTCCTTGCCAGGGTTCAACAACACTCTGTGCCTGTCACCGGCGCTGATTTGTACAGCCGAAGATATCGACCTCATCACCGATGCAATAGATCAGGCCTTAAGCCGAGTCTTTGGCTAATCCTCCCAAAGCCTGACTAAAAAGGCAGGGCCTGTCCCTGCCTTTTTTATACCCAACCAAATATTTCCAAACATGCCACCACTTCTAGACCTTGCGCCCCTACAGAAAACTCGGCATCAATAGATCCAAAAGTCATATAGGTTTAGGTCCAAAATGGCGATTTCTGAAGAGACTTTCTTTTTGCCGCCCGATGCGGAAGGCACCCTGCAAAACCAAATCCAACAGCTGGTCGCCGAAGCGATTCTCAGCGGAAGGTTTCGGGCTGGCGAAAAAATGCCTTCAAGCCGAAAATTGGCGGCCCATTTGGGGGTGAGCCGGATCACCGTGACCCTCGCCTATACAGAGCTTCTGGCCGATGATTATCTCACGAGCCGCGGTCGGTCCGGTTATTATATCAGCACAAATGCACCGCAGCCGCCAAAATTCCCCATCATGCCCCGCGAAGACAAAGTGGATTGGGTCCGCGCCATTGGTCAAAAGTTTTCCGGCGGGGTGACACTTACGAAACCCTCCGATTGGGGCAGTTACAAATATCCCTTCATCTACGGCCAAGCCGATGAAACCCTGTTTGATCGGTCGAATTGGCGGCTCTGTGCACTTCAAGCTCTGGGCTCGAAAGATTATGATGCGCTGACCAGTGATTACTTCGATCGGGATGATCCAAAGTTGATCGAATTCATTCTGCGCCACACCCTGCCGCGCCGGGGAATCAGGGCCGAACCAGATGAGGTTTTGGTCACTATGGGGGCGCAGAATGCACTTTGGTTAACTGCAAATGTTCTGCTGAACCAAAGACGAACAGCGGCATTGGAAAACCCCTGCTACCCATCCCTGCGCGATATTTTAACCCAGTCGCGCTGCCAAGTGGCCAGTGTTGCGGTGGATGCGGCAGGCCTGCCGCCAGATGCCTTGCCATCTGATGTTGATGTGGTCTTCACCACCCCATCCCACCAATGCCCGACCGCCACCACAATGCCGCTGGAGCGCCGCCGGACACTCCTAACTCGCGCGGCAGAGAAAGATTTTTTAATTGTTGAGGATGACTATGAATTCGAAATGTCCTTTCTCAAAGCACCCTCTCCAGCTCTGAAATCCTTGGACCGTGAGGGGCGGGTGATCTATGTTGGCAGTTTCTCTAAATCGCTATTTCCAGGGTTGCGGCTTGGCTATTTGGTGGGGTCCAAGCCATTTATCCGCGAGGCACGCGCGCTGCGCTCAACCGTGCTGCGCCATCCCCCCGGCCATATTCAACGCACGGCGGCCTATTTCCTGTCGCTCGGCCATTACGACGCGCTGATCCGCCGGATGGGCACAGAATTTCATGCACGGCGCCTGGCCATGGAGGAGGCCTTCGCCCAGAATGGCCTGACCGTTGCCGGGCAAGGCGCCTTTGGCGGTAGCTCCTTTTGGATGCGTGCCCCGGCCAACGTCGACACCGAGCAGGTTGCAGAGCGGCTGCGCAGCAAGGGTGTCTTGATCGAACCGGGCCGACCGTTTTTCACCCAGCAAGATGCCCCGAAAAATTATTATCGATTGGCCTATAGCTCGCTTCCCGTTCGAAAAATTGCAGAAGGCGTGGCGCTTATTGCCAGCGAGATGCGCCCGTGATGCAAGCGGTCTTAGCAGCCTTGGCCCTGCCGCCGGATCACCTTGCATTGCTCGGTCTGATTTGCTTCATTGCCGGGCTGGTGCGCGGCTTTTCGGGCTTTGCACTGTCCGCCATGGTCATGGCATCCGGCGCCTTGATCCTGCCGCCTGTCCAACTGATCCCCGTCTGTTGGTGGCTTGAGATGACCGCCTCGCTTTTCATGCTGCGCGGCGGCTGGCGGGAGGCCAATCGCAAGGTTGCGCTGGGTCTGGCCATTGGGTCAACCATTGGCGTGCCTTTTGGTCTGGCCCTTACAACACAGGTGGATGTGGAAACCTCAAAGCTGATCGCGCTTGCGGTCATCGCCAGTCTCGCCGCCTTGCAACTTGCCCGGGTGCAATTGCGCTTTTTGGCCAGCAATTGGGGGCTTTACGGATCGGGCTGGATGGCGGGCGTGGCCACGGGGCTGGCCAGTGTTGGCGGCATGGTTGTGGCGCTCTACGTTTTGGC
>ERZ767285.395-NODE-395-length-15726-cov-5.340661_pt1 | contig 15726 bp, 8 predicted proteins | sample MGYA00374953_ERZ767285 | MGnify/ENA primary metagenome ERZ767285 (study PRJEB28947, sample SAMN06267186) | marine metagenome | isolation source: Columbia River Estuary | place: USA:Columbia River Estuary, USA | collected 2013-07-23 ...
TTTCGTATTTTATGTACTGTCGTTGCTGTATTTAAATGATTTATAGTCACTGAAATTATATCCACCATGTTGCTATTGTGTAAAAGTTGTACGAGCGATCCGGGTGAAAGTGAAAATGATAAAATCGACGCCGAGCTGAGAAAAGAAGGGAATACGTTTAGGAAACAAATCGTTCTCGTTCTACTCGGTAAACACATTAATTATTCTGGATCCATGGCCATATTGTTTACTACAACTGCAACCATAGGCACGAGTAATAGTGGGAAAACGACGATTTTAAAGCAAATATTTTCTCTTACGTAAACAATATCAATACCATTGAAGGGGGTACGCACGTAACTGGTTTTAGAACAGCGCTTACGCGTGTGTTCAAAAGTTATGGCGATAAAGAAGGTTTATTTGAAAGAGCTAAAGTTACTGTTGAAGGAGATGATTTCAGAGAAGGTTTGAGTGCTATTATTTCTGTAAAAGTACCAGAACCTCAATTCGAAGGCCAAACAAAAACTAAATTAGGTAATAGTGAAGTGAGTGGTGTAGTGCAAACTACCGTTTCTCGCGTATTAGAAGCTTATTTAGAAGAGAACCCGAAGGAAGCTAAGTATGTAATCTCAAAAATTATTTTAGCAGCCCAAGCGCGTGTAGCCGCCAAGAAAGCACGTGATATGGTACAACGCAAAACGGTACTTACGGGTGGTGGCTTACCAGGTAAATTGGCCGATTGTTCTGATAGAGATCCAGAAAGATGCGAACTATACTTAGTCGAGGGAGACTCTGCAGGGGGAACTGCAAAACAAGGTCGTGATAGAAAATTTCAGGCAATTCTACCACTGCGAGGAAAAATCTTGAATGTAGAGAAGGCCATGCAACACAAGGTTTTTGAAAATGAAGAAATACGAAACATATTTACAGCCCTAGGTGTTACCATAGGTACTGAAGAAGATAGCAAGGCGTTAAACCTCTCGAAGCTTCGATATCATAAAGTGGTCATTATGTGTGATGCCGATGTGGATGGAAGTCATATTTCTACTTTAATACTAACGTTCTTTTTCCGTTACATGAAAGAATTGGTAGAAAATGGTAATGTATATATTGCTACACCGCCTCTTTATTTGGTTAAAAAAGGAGCTAAAAAACAATATGCTTGGAATGATGAAGAGCGTGATACATTCATGAAAGAGTTTGGAGATGGCAGTAAAATCCAAAGATATAAAGGTCTTGGAGAGATGAATGCTGAACAATTATGGGATACAACCATGAACCCAGACTTTAGAACCCTACGTCAAGTAGTTATTGATAGTGGCGCAGAAGCAGATAGAGTATTCTCTATGCTTATGGGTGATGAGGTACCGCCTCGTAGAGAATTTATCGAGAAAAATGCAGTATATGCCAATATCGATGCATAAAAATATTCTTCCAAAAAGCAAAGCAATACACTGTATCGCTTTGCTTTTTTTATTTCCGGTGATAGCAGCTGCTCAAAATACATATCTTACAGATGTAGAAGATTTTTTAGTAGATATGCTTTTAATAAGTAATAAGTATGTCTCTCCAGCTGCAGAGGCTGCGGTATACCAATCTACAGGGTCTTGGTATAGTTCTGCCAAGAGTTTAGATTTGTTTGAGCTAGATGTGTCATTGCACGTAAATGCCTTGCCAGTATCTAATGCTCAAAAATCATTTGTAGTAAATGATTCAGATTTTACTCGTCTAGATATAAGAGATGCCCAAACTGCCCAAGTGCCAACGGCTCTAGGAGGAGAAACCAGTGTGTTCTATGATTTTACATTAGGCGAGGATGACTACGAGTTACAAACCTTTGAGGGTGCAAAGCAGCAGGTTTTTTATTATCCATACTTGCAAGGCTCTATTGGGCTTTGGGGGCAAACAGAGTTAACATTACAATTTGTTCCAGAGGTAAAAATTGATGCCTCAGGTTATAAAACTTTTGGAGGTGCAATCAAACATAATATAAGCCAGTATTGGTTGGGGGGCAATGCAGATTCTCAGGCGCTTCAAGTTGCAGTGCAAGTGGTCTACTCTTTATTTGATTCGAAAATTTTCTTTGACGGTTTTGAGATTACTTCTACAGATCCAGATCAAGATGCATTGGCTGTTATTAATTCGTTAACTGTTGATGCTAATGCTTTTACGGGGCAGCTGATTGCCTCAAAAAGAATTAACAAATTTGAGTTTGTGGGTGCTTTTGCTGTTTCTGCAAATCAGTTTGATTATACAATGGGAGGAGAGGGAGATTTTTTATTAGGGCTTTTGAATGATGCCTTTATTGCCCTAGAGGATACAAGTGTTATGATGCGTGGAAATATAGGAGTGAATTATCATATGCATAATTGGTATTTGGCGTCAAACGTGACTATAGGGAAGTTTATAAACACCAATTTATCAATACATTATAAATTATAAAGAACTCCTCATATTTCTTACTTATAGTTGTATTTTTGCATCGAAATTTTTGAATCATCAAATTTCAAAAAAACATTAAATTAAGTTTAATTCGGTTTGTATATCAAACACAAACCATAAATAAAATTTCCGCCATCGCGGAACATAGATATGAAAGTAACAGTTGTTGGTGCAGGCGCCGTAGGTGCTAGTTGTGCAGAGTATATTGCAATTAAAAATTTTGCAAGTGAGGTCGTTTTATTAGACATTAAAGAAGGATTTGCAGAGGGTAAAGCCATGGATCTAATGCAAACAGCTTCACTAAATGGTTTTGACACTCGTATTGTTGGGTCTACCAATGATTACAGCAAAACAGCAAACAGTGATATTTGTGTTATTACAAGTGGTATACCTCGTAAGCCAGGTATGACTCGTGAGGAGCTAATTGGTATTAATGCAGGTATTGTAAAAATGGTTGCTACTAGTTTGGTGGCACATTCTCCAGATACTATATTAATTGTGGTGAGTAACCCAATGGATACCATGACGTATTTGGCGCATAAAGTAACAGGATTACCAAAAAATAGAATTATTGGTATGGGTGGAGCTTTAGATAGTGCTCGTTTTAAGTACCGTCTAGCAGAGGCTTTAGATGCTCCTATTAGTGATGTTGACGGAATGGTAATTGGAGGTCATAGTGATAAAGGAATGGTTCCTTTAACACGTTTGGCGACAAGAAATAGTGTTCCTGTAACACAGTTCATATCTCAAGAGCGTTTGGACGCAGTTAGAGAAGCAACCAAAGTAGGTGGTGCAACACTAACAGGTTTGCTGGGTACTTCTGCTTGGTATGCTCCAGGTGCTGCAGTGTCTGGTTTAGTGCAAGCTATTGCTTGTGATCAGAAAAAAATATTTCCATGTTCTGTACTCCTAGAAGGTGAGTATGGGCTTACTGATTTATGTATTGGAGTTCCTGTAGTTTTGGGTAGATCAGGAATCGAAAAAATTGTAAACATAGATTTAAGTGATGCTGAAAAACAACACATGCAACAAAGTGCTGCAGGTGTTACCAAGACTAATGGTTTGTTAAGTTTCTAGTACCACTATTTTAATCTTATTATATTGATAAAGACTGTAGTAATACAGTCTTTATTTTTTTATATTTGCCAGTATGCAAACAAAATGGTATTTACGCTCCTTTGTAATTCTAGTGGTCCTTGTAGGGCTTACTCTAGAACAAATCGCGCAACCTAATCAACAAATAGTTGTTGAGTTTGCTGGTGATAGTATTAGTCTCTATAATGCTCAAAATACCATAGCTGCTGTAACAAATAAATTACATGACATTGGTGCCAAAAGCATAAAAGTAAAGCAAAGTGCAAATGGTGTTTTAACGATATCCTACTATAGTACTATAGATACAGAAGCTGTAAAGGGTATGCTTTCTTCAAACAAAGAAGTGTTTGAAGGAGTTGCCTCCAATCATAGTTCTCCCAAAAACCAAGCCCCTCCTTTTGACACTTCATCTGTCTACAAGCTAGATGTCTATGAAATCCAGCAGCAGTATGATATAAAGCCAGATTTAAACGGGCTAGTACTTACTTTTGAGGGTAAAACCCATAGATACTTCATCGCAAAGGTGTATGGTGCTATTGGTGGCAATCAAATTGCGCAACAAAATAAAATTACTACCGTATCATTAATAGCACAAGGTGCTGTTTCATTACTCCTTACTGAATTTTCTTACAAGATTCCACAAGTAAGAGCAGGCCCAATAGTTTAAAAACTGTAGCGCTTATTTTCTTTAAAAGTTTCGGTAGTACACCTTACTGTCTTTACTCAGCTACACATCTTAATTACGCTATTTTAGTGCTTTTTGATGCCAGAGAACATATTCAACTATTTTTATTTTTAATACATAGTGTCAAATCGGGCAATACTTTTTATATTCGCCCGACAAAAAATTGACAACAAAACAACAACAACATGCAAAATAAAGGACTCATTACACTGTTTGCGATCTTGTTTGGTTTGGTAAGTTTATACCAATTATCATACACATATCTTGCAAATACAGTAGAAGACAGTGCAACTCAGTATGCAAATGCAAAGTTCACTAAAGATCAACCAAATCAAAGAGCAGCTGCAGAGGCAGCGTATCTTGATAGTGTTTCTAGTTACCCAATAATGATGGGTATTGATTACAAAACTGCTAAAGAAAAAGAGCTTAATAAAGGACTTGATTTAAAAGGTGGTATTAATGTTATTCTTCAGATTTCTGTTCAAGATATCTTAAAAGGATTATCAAACAATACCAAAGATCCTGCCTTTAACCAGGCACTTGCAAATGCAGGTGAATTACAAAAAGATTCTCAAGACACTTTTTTAGAGTCTTTTTATACCGCTTTTGAAGCCCTTGATGGTGACAATGTACTGGCATCTCCAGATATTTTCTTCAACAAAGGATTGGAAGATGATATTAATGCTACTATGACCAATGATCAGGTAAAGAAAGTAATTAACAGAAAGATTGATGAGTCTATCACATCGGCTTTCGAAGTACTACGTAAGCGTATAGATAAATTTGGAGTAACACAACCAAACATACAGCGTTTAGGAAACTCTGCACGTATATTGGTAGAATTACCAGGCGCTAAGGATAAAGAACGTGTTTCTAAGCTATTACAAAGCACAGCACAACTTGAGTTTTGGGATGTGTACAAGAGCGAAGAAATGGCAGGGTTTTTACAACTTGCAAATAATAAAGTAGCTGAGCTTGCAAAAGCAAATGAGGCTCCTGCTACTGAGGTTGAAAAACAAGATACACCAGACACACAAAGTACTGTTGATGATTTACTTGCTGGAGAAGAGGTAGAAGAAACAGAAGAGGCGCTTGAAAAAGCAAATCCTTTATTTTCAAAATTAGTTTCTCCTGGATTTAACGGACGTCCTGTACTAGGAACCTTTAAATTAAAAGATACTGCTGTTGTTAATTCTTACCTGCGTATGTCTCAAGTAAGAGCCTTATTACCACAGCAACAACGTTTCACTAAGTTTGTTTGGGAGAAGCCTGTAGAAACTGAGTTAGTAGACGGAACTACAATAATGACTTCTGGCCTGTATGCTATTAAAGGTAATAGAGACATGAGAGCTCCACTAGCTGGTGGTGTTGTTACAGATGCTGCTCAAACCTATGACCAGTTTAGCAATGCTGCTGTTTCTATGCAGATGAATGGTAAAGGAGCTAAGATTTGGGAAGAGATGACCAAAAATGCAAATAAAAATTCATCACAAATTGCTATTGTCTTAGATGATATTGTATACTCTGCACCAGGAGTTACCTCACCAGGAGGTATTGCTGGAGGTAGAAGTGAAATCACTGGAGACTTTACCATCACAGAAGGACAAGATTTAGCAAACGTTCTACGAGCGGGTAAATTACCCGCCTCTGCAGATATTATTCAGGCAGAAGTTGTAGGACCTACTCTAGGGCAGGAAGCCATTACAAGTGGTATGATTTCTTTTGGTATTGCACTGCTTCTGGTATTGTTTTGGATGGTTGGTTATTACGGTAAGGCCGGAGCTTTTGCTGATGTTGCCCTTATTGTAAACATTCTGTTTATTTTTGGAGTACTTGCAGGACTTGGAGCTGTATTAACCTTACCTGGTATTGCCGGTATTGTACTTACTATTGGTATCTCTGTAGATGCTAACGTACTTATATTTGAGCGTATTCGGGAAGAGCTAGCTAAAGGGAAGTCTCAAAAAGATAGTATCAAGGATGGTTTTCAAAATGCATTGTCTTCTATTTTAGATGCCAACATTACAACAGGACTTACTGGTTTAATATTACTAATTTTTGGAACAGGACCTATTCAAGGGTTTGCAACTACCTTACTTATAGGTATTCTTACCTCTTTGTTTACTGCAATTTTTATAACAAGATTATTTATTGATAAGTATACCAAAAACGGGAAGCCATTAGCATTTTCTACATCAGTAACAAAAAACTTGTTTAAAAATGTGAATATTAATTTCTTAGGGAAACGTAAGATAGCCTATGTGATTTCTGCTATTTTAATTACAGTAAGTATTGGATCTTTAGTTACAAATAGCCTTGATCAAGGTGTTGATTTTGTTGGAGGAAGAACATACACTGTTCGTTTCGCTCAAGATGTTGATGCATCAGCGGTAGAAGAAGATTTAATTGCGCAATTCAATAGTGCAGAGGCCAAAACCTATGGAGCTAATAACCAGTTAAAAATTACTACAAAATACAAAGTAGGGGAGACTGGATCTGAGATTGACAACGAGGTACAGCAAAAGCTTTATCAAGGGGTGCAATCTTACTTGCCTGAGGGCATGACCTACGATGAGTTTAGAGAAGATAATACGGCAAAGATTGCTGGTATTATGGAGTACTATAAGGTGAGTCCTACTATTGCAGATGATATCAAGAAAAATTCTTTCTGGGCTGTATTTGGATCTTTATTTGTAGTGTTCTTGTATATTTTAGTTCGTTTTAGAAGATGGCAATTTAGTTTGGGAGCTGTAGTTGCGGTATTCCATGATGTGTTATTAGTGTTAGGGGTTTTCTCTTTAACGCAAAATATTATGCCATTTAGTATGGAGATTGACCAGTCATTTATCGCTGCGATATTAACAGTAATTGGATACTCATTGAATGATACCGTGGTTGTTTTTGACCGTATTAGAGAGTACTTTAATGACAATCCAAAATGGGCATTTAGTAAAGTAATTAACAGCGCATTAAATAGTACATTAAGCCGTACATTAAATACCTCTTTAACTACATTAATTGTATTGTTGTGTATCTTCTTTATTGGAGCAGAATCTATCCGAGGACTTATATTTGCTCTTATGGTAGGTGTTGTAGTAGGAACCTACTCTTCACTGTTTATTGCAACTCCAGTGATGTATGATACTGTGAAGAAAAAAGCTAGTGACTTACTAGAGGTTAAAACCCAAGAGGTAGAAGCATAAGCTACTATTTTTAAGTTTATATAAATGCCTTCTGGTTTTCCAGAAGGCATTTTTGTTATTATATACAATAGGGGGCGGCTTTGGATGGTCAAAAAGAAATAGCATACCGCTATCTAAAGGAAGTTGTTTGCGTTAGATTAAGCCCCTTTGAGTGATATAGCCATAGAGGGAAGTCTGTATAGTGAATGCTTTCTATAGTCTCACTAGTGTTTTGTTTAATAGCACAAAGCCTGCCATCAATTATTAAGCTTATTTATTGGGTGCCTATTCTTGTGTTTTCTTTACAAAGATTAGATAAAGTTGTAAGACCTAAAATAAGTAACTAGCCTAAGATAAGGGGTCGCTGTTGTATGTTTTTTTGTAGGATTGAACCATAAAATAAACACCGCATAAAACAAAAGGAATACTAAGCCATTGCCCAGTATTTAAAAGCCAGTCTCCTCTGGTGTCTACTTGGGCTTCTTTCACGAACTCTACAAAGAATCTGACGGTCCATAAAAGCACTAAAAACAGTCCAAACAAAAATCCAAGCTGTTTGCTTTTGTTTGTTTTCCAGTAAAAGTATAAAAGGGTTAAAAACACAAAAATATAACCAAAAGATTCATACAGCTGCGCGGGATGTCTAAAAGGAACACTTGCCAATATTTCAGCAAATTCGGGATCATTTGCTATTGCATCATAGGCTTTGTTTGGGTCTTTAATTTTTGTAATAATTGTTGCTTGTCTTGCTCCAATGCTGTCTTTTAAGAATTGCACTCCCAGCGGGAAATCGGTAACTTCTTTTCCGATAATTTCAGAATTAATAAAATTTCCAATTCTCACAAAAATAGCGCCACTTGCCACAGGTATCACCACGCGGTCAAGAATCCAGAGCATTGGTTTTTTTATTACTTTTTTACTGTAATAGTACATGGCAACAATCACTGCAATAGCAGCTCCATGAGATGCCAATCCTCTAAAACCTGTGTACTCAATTTCTGGCACAAACCTAAAGGGTAAAATAATAGATAATGGGTCTTGAAACACAAGCTCGCTTTGGTAAAAAAGTACATGGCCAATACGTGCTCCAATCAAAATTGCGAGCACCATGTATATAAAAAGACTGTCTAAGTTTTTTTCGCTTTCTTGCTCTTTTTTGTATATTTTTTTAATGATATACCACCCTAAAGAGAAGGCCACCACAAACATTAAACTATAAAATTGGATTTTAAAAAAACCAAGATCAATGCCATCTGTTGGATTCCATAGTAGTGTTAGTGCTTGCATAAAGTATTGATTTGTTATTTAGTAAATATACTATTTTATTGATTTTAAAATTCTAAACGGTTCTATTTCTTTGGAGGGACTGGGTCGTGTCCATGACTGCCCCATGGGGCGCAACGCGCAATTCTTTTTAATGATAGCCAGCTTCCTATTAAAAGGCCATGTTCTTGTAGTGCTTGTAGTGCGTAATTAGAGCAGCTAGGAGTGTATCTGCAGGTTGGAGCAAATAAAGGAGATATAAATCGCTGGTAGCAACGAATAATAAAAACAAAAGGTGCTGTTAGAATGTTTTTCACCAAAATTAGTGTGTGGTTTTTTCTGAAACACAACTATTTACAGAAGGTTTTAGCTTAAAGAAAACGATGTTCCTTCTTTGCCATCTTTTAATTGTATGCCTACTTGTTGCAAATCATCACGTATTTTATCGCTAGTTGCAAAATCCTTGTTATTGCGTGCTTGGTTGCGCAGTTCAATTAACAATTCAATGGCTCCAGATAGTTTGTCATCATTTCCTGCCTCCTTATAAGTTGCATCTGTAAGGCCAAGTACATCAAATATAAATCCATGCATTGTGTTTTGTAACACCTGTAAATCTTCTTTGGTGATTGATGCTTTTGCTTCTTTTAGTGTATTTATGTGCTTAACGGCCTCAAAGAGTTGTGCAATTAAAATAGGGCTATTAAAATCATCATTCATGGCATCATAGCAAGACTGTTTCCAAGTGTTTATATCTATACTAGAGTGCTCGCTGTGAGATATCTCACCTATGCTTTTATAGGCGTCCATTAGTTTATTATATCCCTTTTCACTGGCAACTAAGGCATCGTTACTAAAATCAAGGATACTTCTGTACTGGGCTTGATACATAAAAAATTTAGCAACCCCAGGAGAAAATGCTTTACTTAACACGGTATTTTTTCCAGAAAATAATTCAGCGGGAAGAATATTGTTTCCTGTAGATTTTGCCATTTTCTTACCATTTAGGGTAAGCATATTGGCGTGCATCCAGTAATTTACGGGAGATTTTTTATGAATGGCTTCACTTTGTGCTATTTCACATTCGTGGTGCGGAAATTTTAAATCCATACCGCCTCCGTGAATATCAAATTGCTGTCCAAGGTATTTTGTACTCATGGCTGTACACTCTAGGTGCCAACCAGGAAAACCCTCACTCCAAGGAGACGCCCAGCGCATGATATGTCCTGGGTCCGCTTTTTTCCAAAGGGCAAAGTCTTGTGGGTTTTTCTTTTCAGATTGCCCTGCCAAAGCTCTTGTGTTACTAATCATATCCTCAAGATTCCTACCACTAAGCTTTCCGTAATGGTGGTCTTTATTGAAAGTAGTAACATCAAAATATACAGAACCATTTACTTGGTATGCATAGCCTTGTTTTATTATTTGTTCTATAATTTCAATTTGTTCTATGATGTGTCCTGTGGCAGTGGGTTCAATACTTGGTGGTAGGGCATTAAACTTTGCCATGGTTTGGTGAAAATCTACGGTGTATTTTTGCACCACCTCCATAGGTTCTATATTCTCCAACTTGGCTTTCTTTGCTATTGGATCTTCGCCGCTCTCTCCATCGTTTTCTAGGTGTCCTGCATCTGTGATGTTACGTACATACCTAACTTTATAGTCAAGGTGTTTCAAATATCTAAAAACCAAATCAAAAGATAAAAATGTTCTACAATTTCCCATGTGTACATTGCTGTATACAGTAGGTCCACAAACATACATTCCTACCGCTCCTTTATTAATAGGGCTAAACTTCTCTTTCTTTTTTGAAATAGAATTGTAGATATAAAGTGTTTGTGTTTTGTGTAATGCCATTTTTTTTATTGCTAGGAGCGATTATTGTTTGTTTGCGCCTTTCTGATGTCTATATACTATTGAGCATACTATTTTATAGAGTATAAAGCTACTAAAAAGAAGTGTCAAATTTAATATAATCTAAAAACTCTCTTTTAGTGTTTACATTTTTAAAAGCGCCACCAAACTCGCTAGTTACCGTACTACAATCAACATCACGAATTCCTCTTGAGTTTACGCACAGGTGTTTTGCGTCAATTACGCAGGCAACATCTTGGGTATTTAAAACTTTTTGCAACTCTTTTACAATTTGCATAGTAAGACGCTCTTGGACTTGTGGTCTTTTTCCAAAATAGTCAACAATTCTGTTCATTTTACTGAGCCCAACTACCGTTCCGTTTGATATGTATGCGATGTGTGCTTTTCCAACAATAGGGAGTAAATGATGCTCACAGGTAGAGTATAAAGAGATGTTTTTCTCTACCAGCATTTCATTATACTTATATTTATTTTCAAAAGTGGATGCTTTTGGTTTTTTGTCTGGGTGTAGACCGCCAAATATTTCACTCACGAACATTTTAGCCACTCTTTTTGGAGTGTCTTTAAGGCTATCATCGGTAAGATCTAGGCCTAAAGTATTCATGATGCGCTCTACATCCTGAGTAATGCTGTTTATTTTATCTGCATCGCTAATGTCAAAAGCATCGGCTCTTAGCGGAGTTTCTTGACTTGCACTTTGGTGATCCAAATGATTTTCTTCTGAGACTTGAAGCTCGTTTTTTATTCCCATTTCTTATGATTTCTAATATCTTAAATACAGATGCAAAGATAATAAAATACCTATATGCAATCTACCTATTAAGGGCCATTATTTTATGGTCATATATAGTTGTACTATCATAAAATTTTCTTAATTTTCGAACGTTATTTATATGCTATGAAAAAACCAAATTTACTGCTACTTACAGCATTTTTAATGCTTGCCTTTACAAATGCATTTTCACAAGGCCCTGGTTGCCCTAATGTATATGCTGGAGAAGATGCCAATGTGAACTGCGCAGGTGGGGGTTGTGTTGATTTATCTGCAAGTTTTCTTGAAACTGGCGAAACCACTAGTTATGAAATCACACCAATACCATATGAACCTTTTCCTTTTATAGGCGGTACCGCTGTATCTGCTGATACAGATGATGTCTGGTCACCGGCTATTGATTTGCCTTTTAACTTTTGTTTTTTTGGTGGCACCTATGATGAGATTGTTATTGGATCTAATGGTGTTATTTCTTTTGATTTAAATTCTAACCCGCCTGGTGGTTTCTGTGCATGGAGTTTTGATGAATCTATTCCAAGTCCACAATTATTTAGAAATACCATATTTGGTGTATATATGGATGTTAATCCAGCACCTAGTCCACCAACCTCAGATATTAACTATCAAGTTTTGGGAGAGGCCCCTTGCCGTACCATGGTAGTTAGTATGCCAAATATATTTTATTTTGGATGTAATACCCAGCGTTTAACATCTCAGATGGTTATTTACGAAACCACCAATGTAATAGAAGTATATGTCTTAGATAGACCTTCTGGTTGTTCCTGGAATGATGGTAATGCTGTTATTGGAATTCAAAACCAGGCAGGGAATCTAGGATATACCCCTCCAGGACGTAATACTGGAGATTGGGCTGCCAATACAGAGGCATGGCGCTTTACACCAAATGGCCCATCAAACGTTACTTTTGAGTGGTTGGATGCCTCTGGAGGAGTTATAGGAAATACTCCAGATATTACTGTATGTCCTTCTGAGGAACAAGTGTATACAGCCCGTGCATCCTACCTTAACTGTGATGGCGCTATCACTGTTGTTGAGGATGATGTGTTAATTACAACTTCAAACCCTTTTACCCTAGATCTTGGAGATGATCAACAAACATGTGATGCTACTGGCGTTTTATTAACTGCAGATACAGATGGGACTCCAGGTCTTTCTTACGAGTGGTTTTACAACACAGTATCCCAGGGTCCAAGTACTATTGGAGATGATACTTTTACTGTTAATTTTCCAAACTCTGGTGTTTATACTGTAGAGGTTTTTGATCCCGCAGACATCACTTGCGTTTTATCAGATGAAATTAATATTACCTTTAATAATCAACCCATTGCTAATACCCCTGATGATTTATTTCAGTGCGACAATGGCATAAATACAGGAATTTTTGATTTAACAGTTAATGATGCTGTTGTTTTAGGCACTCAAATACCTACAGATTTTGATATCACTTATCATAATAGTTTGTTTGACGCTGGTAGTGGCGCCTCACCTATTTTAAACCCAACAACCTATCTTATAACAGGCACAACAGAGCAAATATTTGTGCGTATAGTAGATACCACTGGCACTTGTTTTGATACAGAGTCATTTTCAATCAACTTTTTCCCAATTAGTGTATCTCTGGGAGAGGATATAGAAACCTGTTCTACTGATGATATTACTCTTACTGCAGATACTGCAGGGGTAGCTGGACTTTCTTATGAGTGGTTTTATAACGCGGTTTCTCAGGGCCCTAGTACTCTTGGAGATGATAGTTTTACAGTGACTTTTCCAAACTCAGGAACGTATAGCGTTGAGGTTTTTAATAACTTAGATGCAACGTGTATCGTTACAGATCAAATAGAGGTTACTTATAATAACCAGCCCATAGCCAACGAGCCTGATGATTTATTTCAGTGCGATAATGGAATTAATACAGGAATTTTTGATTTAACCGTGAATGATGCAATTGTTTTAGGCGCTCAAATACCTGCAGATTTTAACATAAGCTATCATAATACTGCTGCAGATGCTAGTAGTGGTGCTTCCCCTATTTTAAATCCAACAACATATCTTATAACGGGCACAGTAGAGCAAATATTTGTGCGTATTGTAGATACCACAGGTACTTGTTTTGACTCAGAGTCATTTTCTATCAACTTTTTTCCAATTACTGTATCTTTAGGCGAAGATCAAGAAACCTGTACTACAAATGATATTACCCTTACTGCAAATGCCGCAGGGGTTGTTGGGCTTTCGTATCAGTGGTTTTACAACGCGGTTTCTCAAGGTCCTAGTACTATTGACGATATTACTTATACGGTAACAGCATCAAATTCAGGAACGTACAGCGTTGAAGTTTTTAATTCTCTAGATCCAACTTGTATCGTTACAGACCAAGTAGAGGTAACTTATCTTGTTCCACCTGTAGCCAACCAACCCCTTGATTTATTTCAGTGTGATGATGGTATCAACACAGGTATATTTGATTTAACAGTCAATGATGCTGTTGTCCTAGGTGCTCAAGATCCAGATGTTTTCGACATTAGTTATCATAACACAGCTCCAGATGCCGCAAGTGGCGTAGCACCCATACTTAATTCAGCTGCTTATCCCATCACAGGCGCAGTAGAGGAAATATTTGTACGCATAGAGACTGCAGATCAAACAGATGCTTTTTTAGAAGATTTTGGTACCGGTCTTGGTAGGGTTACTCATCCATATACAAACCAGACATTTAATGGAGCAGGAGGGATGAATCCTAACGATTATGTTGTTACAAATACCTCTACAGGTCTGAATGGTGGATGGCATCAAGATATGGAAGACTATACCGTTGGTGATACAAACGGTAGAATGATTTTCTTTGATGTTTCTGAAGATGTAAACCAAATAGAACTATACAGAAGAGATTTTACAGTTCCGGCTAACACAGATCATATCTTTGATTTTTCGATGACTACTATGTATGATACAGACACTAATTTGTGTCCAGGAACTGGAATTCCCTCCAGGCTTATCTACCAAGTGCAAGATGCCTCTGGAGCTGTCTTGGCAACAACAACAACCGGTGTTGTTGAAAATGGTCCAAATCCAGATTGGAATACCTACGCTCTTAATTTTAATACCGGAGTTAATACAACAATTCAAATAGTATTGTTAAATGATTTTTTTGGTGCCTGCGGAAATGATTTGGTTATCGATGATATTAACGTTATTAGTTTAAATACTTGTTCTGATACTTCATCCTTTTTTATCAATTTTTTCCCTGTTAGTGTTACCTTAGGTGATGATCAAGAGACTTGTACTACAGATGATATTATTTTAACTGCAGATACCGCTGGTGCTCCAGGGCTTTCTTACCAGTGGTTTTACAATACAGTACCTCAAGGTCCAAGCACTGTTGGAGATGACACCTTTACTGTTAGTTCCCCAAACTCTGGAACTTATAGCGTTGAGGTCTTTGACCCTATAGATTTAACCTGTGTTGCCTCAGATGAAATAGAAATTTTATACAATTTACAACCTATTGCCAACGAGCCTGATGATTTATTTCAGTGTGATGATGGAAACAATACAGGTATTTTTGATTTAACGGTTAATGACACAGTTGTTTTAGGCGCTCAAGACCCTACAGAGTTTGTACTAAGTTATCATAATTCTGCTGCAGATGCTGCAAGTGGTGCGGCGCCCATTGCTGCTCCTGAAGCCTATCTCATTACAGGTGTCTTAGAGCAAATTTTTGTACGCATAGAAAATGCAACAGGAACTTGTTTTGCTACAGAGTCGTTTTTATTAAATTTTGAGCCTGTTTTTGCTGGCCCTATGACAGATATAGGTTTCTGTGATTTAGATGGTGATGGATTTCTTTCCATTAACCTTCCAGAATTAAAAGATGCTGAAGCTTTAGGTGTTCAAGATCCAATTTTCTTCGAAGTCACCTACCATAATACCCTTGATGATGCTAACACAGATATAAACCCATTACCTTCAAATTATACAATTTTCGCTCCTGGTGAAACTATTTTTGTTCGTGTTGAAAGTCTAGACACCTCTTCGTGTTTTGCTGTTAGCAGTTTTGATGTTTCTATTGTAGTTGCTCCTGGAGCCACCATCCCAACCAAGTATAACATTTGTGACGCGTTACCCAACGATGGTTTTGGCACCTTTGATTTAACGACCAAAGATTTGGAGATTACCGGTGGTAATCCAGATGCAGTAGTGTCTTACTATATTACTTTTGCCCAGGCTCTTGCAGGAACTCCTGCTATTGCTCCTGCAGATGCATTTATTAACACCGTACAAGGTTTCCAAGTTGTTTATGCTAGGGTTGATAATATAAATGCCACAGATTGTTCTAACATTGTAGCATTAGAGTTGCAGGTTAATGATGCTCCTGCCATCACAGATCCAATTACTGATTATTTTGTGTGTGATTTGGA
>ERZ767285.399-NODE-399-length-15608-cov-2.631189_pt1 | contig 15608 bp, 9 predicted proteins | sample MGYA00374953_ERZ767285 | MGnify/ENA primary metagenome ERZ767285 (study PRJEB28947, sample SAMN06267186) | marine metagenome | isolation source: Columbia River Estuary | place: USA:Columbia River Estuary, USA | collected 2013-07-23 ...
GCGCTATATATACAATGTCTCTCTAATAACGCCAAATTTGCTGGCACCGAGCCAGTGAACAAGGAGTCAGCCAAAACTTTGTTATTTAGCACCCTCAGATCTGCGCAAAACCTGTACTCAGGTGTAAGTTGCCCTGGTCTCCGTTTCTTTGCGACCGAAATTAAAGGCCAACTCCACTGAGATGCCGACTCCTCTACGATTTTTTGGCTTAACCATTGTTTGATTTTAGCTTCGAGTCCAGCCCGCTGAATCGGATTAAGGACCCTTACGGCGGCTCTGTAAGGGACATGCGGTCCCTTGGCAGGGTCCAGGATGACTCGAGCCGAGATGAACGGCACAGCTGGGAGCGCTCCAGCGTTATATGAAAGTCCGTCCGTCCAAATGTCTGTATATTCAGTAACCAAATCCTGGAGGCGGTCCCGCTGGGCGGGCTCGGCGTCAAGGATTGGGTTATTGTTCAGGTACAGGTCAGCGCATAACCTTTTCTTCTTTTCAGCCATAGGTAAAGACTTCCAATCAAACGGTAGATTTGGGTCGTCTAAATCTGAGTCAGAATCAGGTTCATTAGGCTGGACTATCCGGCCAAATTTCCAGGTTTCCTGAGAGAAAGTCTTGTTGAGAATCTCATCTAATTCTCTCCTTTTCTTTCTCAGGTTGGAAGGAGGAGCTGGAGGGACAGAGGCTTCACCGACCACCAGGTCTTCCTGGCTAGAGCAGATGTCTACCGGGCAAACACAGACAAGTTGACAGGTGGGACACTGTCTAGAATAAACTAAACCCTCCTCATCGCTGTCAGACCATTCACTATCACCTGACTCATAGGGCATCAGACCAGGGGGACCATCACCTTTGTCCTCATACTTGTCATCGTCATCGCCCTCACCGTCATCGCCACCTGGGGCGATCCTTCTAGGTTGGTAGGGCGATCCTCCTCGCCCTGGGGGGCGGTAACCATAGTCCTCATCATCGCCCTCATCCGACGAGTCACAGTCGGTGGTGACCAGGTCGGGGAGGCGAGGGAGACCATCCTCTTCATCGTCATCGTCATCGTCATCGTCATCGTCATCGTCAACCCCTACCTGACCGGCCGGTAACAGGCCGGGCATCATGGGGTCCAAGTCAGATTCATCGTCCTCTTCATCGTTAGAAAGGTTTCTAATGGGGAAAGAATGATGCTCTGGGATGATTTCTGAGACATGACTGATTATAGTGGTTTTCTTCTTTTTTCTTCGTTTTGTAAGCTTCTTTTCAGGAGGAGGAGGCGTACGAGGAGGTGATGCAGGGCGAGGGCCCGGAGCCTGTGGAGCAGGTCGGGGAGGTTCGGGGCCAGGGACAGGAGCTGGAGAATCAGGTGAGACAAACCTGTCCTGTTGTTGCTTTAACACTGCCGACTCGAAATCTGGGCGAACCACAGACAATTGACATATCGGAGAATTGACCCCGACTGACAGAGATCCTATGGTACGGTTAGTTGCTACACAGACCACAGACTTACCGTCCATACACAAGGAGATGGCCTGAGTGATGTGCAAACCTTCTAGAGTGATCGAGTTATTTTTATTGGCTAATTCTTCCACAAAAATATAACTGTCCCGCGGTAGAGTTGCTGTCACCACTACAGTGGCCGCCTCACCTGAAGCCAAGGCGATGGCCTTTTTTAGCCTTCCTATTTGAGGAGCTAGGAATGCACTTTGACCAGGTGTTAATTGGCTCAAATGTGCAACTTCTGGGGTAATTTGGGGGGCCCCCTGATCGTTTAGGGGACCCTCAAAATACTCCCTGAGTTCTTCTACTGTCATTCCCCTTAGGTCCTCGTGAGCCAAAAAGGGGTCACAGTCAAATGGGGTCGGCGGGGGCACCTCCTTAGGGGTGCCAGGCAAAGGGACTTGTAGAAACCCATCCCTAGTAAGGATCATGGGATTTTCCCCAGGTTCCCTAAGGATTCGATTCTCCATCCCTAAGGCTTTTAAACCTCGCCGCTCACTGAGGGCTATCTGCCCGACCTCCCATGATCTTTTGTTTGTTTGTTTGAACTTTTGGTGAAGCCAACCATTCTTATGACGATAAATGGAGATGCGTTTGAACAAAGATTCTGTATAATTCAAACTATACAATCCACTCCGAGCCACCAAAGGAGCTTTACCTGCCTGAGTTACAAAATACCCTCCATCCTTTGTATTGGGTTGCAATTGAATCCTCAACCTCGACATTGTGTCTTGTGACAGGTTCAAATGAGAACCCGTAAAATTGCTTGAAATAAGAGGGTTTAAATGTAGGGTTCCAGCAGACCCTTGCAATGTGACTGTCAAACCCCCTCTGATTTTCCCTTCTATTTTAAGACTTGACCCGGTGACACTCCTTATATCCTGAGAGGACTCAATAGGATCGATTTGCATCTTTCTAACGGCACATCTGTTCAAAACCTTGAATGTAGATAGACTCATTAGATCCGCCTTACAAAGATTCCCACTATCCGGCAAGGCTAGAAAGATTGCCCTACATCTTTCAGAGGCCATCCTGATAAATGCTTTAGTATTATGAGGCTTGACCCTGTCAACCTGCAGGATCTTATGTTCCAGTGGTCGGCCCCCAGTCGCCTGATCATCCGGTCGTCCCCCGGCCCTCCTCTGGTCCTCCTCTGGTGACAGTAAAGGATCCTCGGAGGGATGGAGAACTCGAGAGTGTCCAATGGCGGCCGGGGCCCTGGCAAGGTCTGTCTGGATGGTGGAGATGGGGAGTTTCCTGCCCGGGGCAATTTCCCCTCCCTTGTCTTTCGGGGATGACTTACCCATCCAGGGAAGGGCCGACGCTTCTTGCTCAACCTTTAAACCTGCTCCGGCCAACCGAGGGCATGACCCCCCTCGTTCTTTATTGGCCATCCTTCCCCCATTTGGGCCCAGGCTAGTCGTGCGAGGGGAAAGTGGGCTGGAGCGGTGCCAAGGCTGTCCGAGGGGCCAAGGGGCCGATGGGCCGAGGGGCCGAGGGGTCACCACCTCTCTATTCGGCGCCCTGTATAACCTAACTTTCTCCTGTCTAGCCGCCTTGAGTTCCTGGATGAGCTGGATCCGGGACTTGGGCGGGCCCAAGGGGTCACCTTTGTTATGCGAGTTCTGGAGGGCAGTCATCTGGCCAACTAAATAATTGTCACGTTCAGGATTGTCCTGGTAGCCCCCCCGATATTCGGGGGGGTCAACTAAAAATTTGACTGTTCTTGTTGGTCGTAGTAGTCGTACTGAGCATCGTATAAACCACCCACCTCCTGATTTATATCATTTCTTTCCTCAGGTGTGGCGGAGGTGGGCCCTTCTTCCTGGCCACGGTCTGCCAGCTCCCCTACTCCTCTCTCGCGGTAAGGCAGAATTCCTTGTCTAGAATTACTAACTGCTGATCTTCCAGCAGAGGGTACAGTTGACCGGAACCTCGGTGAAGATCTGCCTCGGCGCGAAGCTCCTCGCCGCACCTCTTCGAACCGGCGGAACGGTCTCCCGCCTCGCCCGCCCCTCGATGGGCGGGGCATGCGTCCGACTTTGGCGTGCACCGCCTTAAGGCGAGATGGGCAATTACGCTTTACGTGAGGGCCGCTACAAACCCAGCAAGGACCTTCTGGGCTGGCCGGTGAGTTTTGAGGCGATCCTCCCATTTCCCCCACCGTCTCTGATTCCTCTGAACCATCGGGCTGACTCTCCCAGAAGATCGATTCCTCATTTGATTCATTTAAAAGGCAAAAATCCATTTGAGCAATCGTTAGAGGTTCGACAAATCCCTCATCGTCATCCTCCTCCTCTCCCGCCTCTAACAATTCCCCCACCAGGCCGCCGGAGTTTCTTGAGAATGAGGAGGATGATGAGGAGGCTGACGCGGGGGCGGGATGGCTTACAGACGCTAACCCGATTGTGTTGGGGGCGGCTGGAGCTTCCATAAGTCGGATTAGGCCGACCGCCTTCTGGCTCACCGTGATGAGATCAGCGAATGTGGTCGGGGCTGCTCTATAGACCTCTTGTTTTACCTTACTGTGAAATAAATTTAGAATCGTTTCCTCGATAAAATGCTGGCTGTCTAGAGACTCCTTATACCCTAGTTTGAACAGCTGGCCTTTCTTCTGGATATAATCCAGGACGGTTGTTCCGCGAGCTTGTTTGTAACTCTTGTAGTCTGATCGCCACAATTGTGACTCCTCCGGAGGGGAGAAGACTAGTGTGATTTGCTCTACATATTGTTCGTAGGTGAGGGTCTTTACAAAGGCTGAAGTCGGTAGGAGTCTCTCACCTAAGCGATACTGTGCATTGATATCGATGGACCCGAACAACACCATGATCTTATCCTCCAAGTTTGTAACCCTCTGCAAACTCTGGAAGTTATGTACCCCCGCCAGCCACGTCGCTAGAGAGCCAATCGGGTCCGTCGCCGGGTTAAACTTCGGGCACGTCATGCGGATGGGGCTAGGCCGGGTGATAGGGGCAGCCGCCGCCGAGTTCTTTGCGAGCTGCCGCTCTTGATCCGAGTAAATCTGAGAGTACACGCCGAGAGTTCGGGCCGCTTCCTCGGCTTTTTTTTCAATTTCTAATTTCAGACTTACTCTTCCAATCGACCATGGTCTTCCGTTCCTCGGGTGTTAAGGCTGCCAACCCGCCGACCGGGTCATTCAGAACCTTCTGATACGCTGCCCTAGCTGCCTCGGCTTCAACTCTATCCAAAAACTCAAACATAGGTTTGTCGCGAGGGTCTGTCGTGTCTTCTGCTGCGCGGTTAGCTAATTGGTTGAGCAACACCTGTTTAGCAAACCGGTCGTCCGCCTCCACCGTAGCGTCGCGGGAAGGGAGCAGAGGGGGTTGCAGAGGAGGGAGGGAGGCCTGACGGGCCTCGGTTTGAGCCGTTCTGGCATCCAAGGTTCTTTGAGCACGGTTCGCTAATATGGTGAGGCGTTCGCGGCGAGCCTGTCTTTGTCGAGGAATAAAAGCATCCATGGTCTCATTGTCATTCTCTGTTGGCTCCGGATGGATGGCACTCCAAAGCCGGAACTGGTATCCATCGCTCAATGTCACCCAACCATCATCCCACTGACTAGCTTCAACATTTCCGAGGATTTCAATCAGGTTTTGGGAGAGGATGCGGGTGTCAACGGTGATTACGTCAGAGCCGACTCTATCAGTCGACTCGTCTTCTACTACATTGTCCCCACCTGGGTCGCCCTGGTGGTGGGGGCCGCCCTGGGCCTGGTCTCTCTGGCCATCTTGACTCATCTTGGAGCCGGGGCCCAAGGGGGGGGGATTTTACTCCTCACAGGGATGGATTCACTTATCACTGGGGTATCTACTCAAACTAACCTATTTTACTTACTGGTAAACCTACCCATACTGGATACCTTTTTGATAATACCCCATGACCTAAGACAAGATCACCGAGTGGTAAAGTTATTGTGAAGTTATTGTTTGTTTTTTATAGTATCTGATAACTGATCTTTGACTAATATTTCAGGATTTTGACGCGAAAGCTGTGGATGGACAGCTCTTCCTGTGGGATGAATATATATGATTTATCCCTCCACGGAGTGGCTCCCAAAAGGACCCAACGCACAGTCCAAAAGAGATCAATAAATAAAATCCCTCCTAAACGTGCGCCGGCAAATGGACATAGGCATGGGGACGTTATATGGGAACGTTAGTTCTCCCGACCGACACCAAGTTGATTCGGAAGGCCACTGGTATAATTCACGGCAAGGGCGGTACAAAAGCGGGTCCGACGAGGGACCGCATATAGGCAGATCAACGCCCCACCCAGATACTATAAGGAAGTGTGGTACAAATGAGCAATCATAGGTACAAACACTTCCGTGTAGCATCTCTTTGACACACACAGGTTGGGTCAAAGAGGGGATACTAAAACATCAAAAAACTTCACAGGTAAATCCTTAGTAGTTAACATGCTAAAGCTAGAGCCCTTGTCGCCATCACCGATGATACCTTTAGTGGGTCTTTGTCGAATCCACACAGTGTTAGACTCGCTTAGAGGCCTACTAGTTTTCCCTTTCGGAGCTCGACTGCTGACTATGCCCAGTCAAGAGTCAGCTGTGAAGGGGGCAGGTAGTCGAACAAGCAGTTGCTGGTTGGAGATTAGTATACTAATTAAATCTTATTTTCAGATATCTTTCCCGATCCAAGATGGCCGCCATGGAGTTGGGTTGGATACTGGCACAAGAGAACTGGCGGAGTTATCATGAGCTGGTGAACTAATCCAACTCACTTCTTAAAATTACCTTGTCTTGTTTCAGATAGCCCAGGGCCCTTCCAGATGGAAGCTGACGAGGGACTCCTTCACCATGACAAGTCATGCAAGTATACCTGATTTCATCATCATTCATTAGTTTTCAGGGACGAGTCAATTTCTCCTTAGAAAGGGAGAGACTTTACCCATCCGAAGAGGAGCCAGAGGGGAGGGGAGGAGAGGAGACATTGAGGAGGAGGAGAACCTCATCACATGAATCCTTAGTGACCAATTCTTGTGACATAAATCCCAGTGGCACAAATCCTTTGGGTACGAATCCCACTGGATAAATCCCCGAGGTACATTCAAGAACCATCACTATACAAATCCCAGTGGTACAAATCCTTTGGGTACGAATCCCATTGGATAAATCCCCGTGGTACATTCCAGAACCATCACCATTGTTAATCATGCCAATATAATGTGTTAGCACACTCTATTATACACAAGAAACTGTCATAACTAATGAACATTCAAGATATAACTTGACAGTCCTTCAAGTTACTATTTAGATATACATTAGTTTTACGAGTTCTTCCTTATATCTTCCTTCTGGGGTCTTCTTGGGGATGACAGGAGAAGGATGATAATGAATTGAAGGAACGCAGGTCTTCTGGGATGATAGGAAGGGGATGAATCATAGGATAAGGAACGTAGGCATCAGGTCTGGTCATTTCTCTGATCTAGAGAGTCATTTTCGTCACCACTTATCACTCATCATACTGTCACCTTTCTAGTTCTTACAGGTGGAGGAGGGGAGATGAGGAGGATGAAGGGGTGTCCTGGAGGAGGATGAATGGGTAGAAAGGAGCTCTACCGAGCCCCCTTCTTGAAGAACACTTTCGCCAGGTCAGACGATAGTGCATCAGTTGGAGGTAGCAAAATCTCCACTTCTTCCTGATGGATGGATCCTCTGGGAGCTTTGGGTGCTCGTCCTCGTCCCTGCGTGGAGGGCGGTGCGGAGGCTGACTGAGCAGGGCGGAGGCTGGCAGGGTTCGTCCTGGTTCGCCCTGGTTCGATCAGGCCGATCATCATGGAGTCAGCCTGTCTCCTCCTGCGCTCCACAGACGAGGTGGGAGGAGGAAGGGCAGTAGGACCGGCCGCACTGTACCTTTTATACCCCAGGTGTGTGAGGGTTTCGTCAGGTGTCTCGGGGACGGCCGGCGCCTGGGCCTTCTTCTTCGACTTCTTCTTCGAGGACCTCCACTTCAGGAGTGATTTGGAGGAGGAGGATGAAGCTGGAGGGGGGCTCCCTTCGTCATCTCCTACTCCTGACCCACCGTCTTCCTGTTCCAGACTGGGGGCCGAAGGCTGTGGAGGCGGAGGAGCTGCTGGGAATCCTCGACGAGCCGTGGTTGCTAACTTCAAGGGTCCGCAACAGGCCCAGCACATCGCTTCCTGCCAAGTCTGGGTGCTGCCTGGCCCAATGCACCCAAACAAATGGGCAATAGTGCTTCCTACTTTAGTGAACAACAACACTACCCCCCAGAGGTTGCCCAGTGTGAGTAACATGGTTAGGATGAAGTCCTCCATGAAGGTGAGACCCCTACCTATGAGTGACCGGAGGCTGCCCTTGAGGAAGGCCTCGACTCCCTGGAGAGCCTTCTCGGAGGTAGACTGGAAGGCCCGAGTGTGAGCAGAGGACGCAGCTGAAGCAGGTGGCGATGCTTCTTCAGGGACAAGAAGAGCCGCTGGAGGGGTTCCGACAAGAAGGCTCCATTCTCTCAAATACTGCTCCTGGTCACCCTCGATTTCTTCCTCACTATATAGGCCTCCTGGCTCGTGAAATGGATTGAGGCGGGGTGTCAAGAGACGATCCTCCTCCAGGGACAGAAAGGAGGGGATGGTATTACTCCTGCTGCTGGAGCTGAGGTTCATAGGGACGACTTGAAGCCGGGGACTTTGGGAGATATAGGAGCCCTCCATGGTTTTGAAAGCGAACACCGGGCTAGGGGGGCCACAGGGGACCTTTTCGCCATAATCTGTAAGCAAACGGTTCTTCGAATGGAGTCTCCAAGGTTTTCCTTCCGCGTCCACAACACTCAGCTGTTTACTGCAAGTTGAGGCGGTGAGGAGAGGGCGGACAATCTCTACTTCACACCTTACCATTACCATGATTTCCCCACGACTTATCATCCTCCATCCAGGCCTTTGAGAGGACCTGGAGGAGTAGTCCTCGTACAAACTCTGAAGGCAGCGGGTCTTCCTGATCTCAGCTGTCATGTCTTCGAGGCGAAGCTGGAGACTCCAATCAAGGTAATCCAGTCTACTTCGCTCTTGAAGGGGCAGATGGACTTCCAGCGACTCTTGAGGCAGGGATACATTTGGCAGGTGAGAGGCGGAATTATCTTCTACCAAAAGGAGGATATCCTTATAGTTTGTACGATATGTTCTTCTGTGTTGTCCAATATCGAAAAGACAACTCTTGGGGATTGGGACTTCGGGTTGCTGATAATTAATCTTCACCCTTGAAGGGATATTGACTGCGGTGAAGAAGGGCGTGTCACCTACAGGGGGGAAGATCAAGAAGTCCAAGGGGCCTCGGATGAGTTTGAGGCTGCAGGTGGGAGGAGGAGTCCCTGGGCTGTCTTGCAAGTACACTTCTCCCTCCACAGATGCCGTTCCATAGGAGGACCACCGGTCTCGGGGCAATACTATAGAGGAGGAGACCTGGATAGATTTATCAACAGTTGAGTAGATCCCCATCATCGACTTGATGGAGAATTGGACCGATTGGGTCTCAAACACTGAAGTTTCTTGATTTCCAGCGCTGTTGGTTCGATCACCTCCCCGACAAGAGTATGTCCCGCTTGATGAGCTGTAATCTAGTGAGCCCAGACTCACGTAGTTTAGGACATTCACTCCCTCCTGCACCTGGTGAATGGATCCCGAGGGGTCAGTCCAGATACTCTGCCGAACTGCCTGCCGGCATTCTTGGGGGAGCACCGCCGTGGGTTCGAAGGTCTTGTCGGTGGGACCTTCAGGTGAGGACCAGGATTCAAAACCACAGTGTACACTTTTGGTCGATACATGTTTTGTACACTTCCACAACTTAATGGTTTGTAGCCGGTCATGTTGCAGGAGATAGGCCCGTCGGCGGATGGCCTTGGTGGTGGAGAAGGGCTTGGGCTGGACTTCACCGTCGACACCGCAGACAGCCTCGACAGGATACAGTCGGGCGGTGGAAGCAGGACACTTGAGGGCTTCGAGTGTGAACTCCTGCGAGACAGGGCGGCCCCGGGTCCCTGATCCAGTGGAGCCTGGAGGAGGGGAAATGCCCATCTCGGGGGCTCCCCTGGAGGGTTTTGAAGACAGAGGCGGAGGAGTCACTAGAGTGGAGGCCATACAGGCCGGGATCCCCAGCCCTCCCAAGATTGCCAGGGTCAAGAGCAGAGTTACTCTTAATGAGGGAAAGGTCCTGGCGGCCTTGTGAACCCCATCTGGCGGCGGCAGTGGTCGGCGGACCGGAGGGTCCTGGGCGGCCATTGCTGAGCCACACAAGCACACTTCCTGCTGGGGGGAGGGAAGGTTGGCAAGTGTGGAGTCGCCGGTGTTCGGAAAGGGTTGCAAGGCGGAAGGAGGAAGAAGAGGGGCCGGGGTCTGAGTGGCCTGGTGGATTGCCGCCTGGAGACCAAAGCCTTGTACTTCCTGCTCCAGGACACTTCCGGCCTGCGAACTGAGATCCGACTGGGGAGATGGGGGAGGAAGGGTCTGAAGTTGCTGGAGATCAGACAGGTTGGTAGTGACCTGGTCTATCTCTTGCTGTTGCTGGTCCCACAGCACCCACTGTTCCTGGACTAACTGTTTCAAGTCAGACAGAGAGGCATTAGCCTGTAGCAAGAAGGCTCTTCCTTCCTCTAATTCAACATTCACTGCGGCCATCTCTTCCTTGTATTTCTTCTTTGTCTCTGTTCTTTTGTACTCGAGCTCTTCCACTTGGATTTCTAACCTGGCCGTTCTCTCATCATTATGAGTCACTCTCTGATTAGCTGCACCCAACTCTAGATGGGCGCGGTGCAACTTCTGCTGGAGGAGGAGTTGCTGGTGTTGCTGCTGCTGATGTAGTTGCTGTTGTTCCTGCTGATGTTCATGCTGCTGTAGGCCGAGCTGCTGCTGCTGTTGCTGTTGTATCACCATCTGTTGTTGCTGCACGACCATCCGGTCTAGTAACTCCTGATGCTCCATCAGGAACTGTCTCGGGAGGCCCGGGCACAGCTGCGGGAACCTTCCAGGCGTGGGCTGTAGTCCGGGTGGAGAGCTGATACTGGACGGAGGGACTAGGAGCTCTTGGGGAGGCGGGGGTAAGTAGGGCTGATGGGGGAATGCCATGCTTTTGACTGAGTCTAGTACCCCCGTGCATAGGTGAGGGCGTCACTGAGGGAGCAGACCAAGAGGGCCCAGAACATGGCTGGCAGGAGGGCAACCAAGGTGAACAATGGCCGTATTAGGAGGCAGATGACTATCTCTACTCCCACAGAGCCGGCGTCCAGTTCCTCCTCGGGATGCATGTCACTGGTCTGGAGATGGGAGAGGACAGGTCGGGGGCATGGATCTAGGAGCTGGGGTCATGGACTAGAGGGGGGGAAGCCGTCTAGCCGCCGTAGTAGAACTCCTCCAAAGCTTGGGCCACAAAGAAAGCTGCAACCAGTAGGGGGATCCCCACACACACAAAAGAAACAAGGCACTGTGCCCACAGGGGCAATGTGTCATATCTTTGCATCACAGGGCGGCAAAGGCAGGTCACTATACTACACAACCCGCAGAGGGGGTTACCACACCAACACATGTCGGTGGGGAGTTAGACACTGGCTTGTTAGAAATTTTCACTTACATCATTAGTGTCTGTCACCATATACACAGCTCTAGTTTGGGGTTAGCAGTTCATTTAACTAGAGGTCATTCCTTGTTTGTACTCACATTTCTACTGTTTCCTCCTCTTGTGGCTCCCTTTACCCTCCTTCTTCCCCTTAGGTGCAGGAGTGAAGTCCTCGGACTGGTACCTGGAAGGGGGCTGCCGAGGCCTGCGGTCTCGAGCAGGAGGGTCCTGAGGGTCGGCTGGCTCCTCTGGACTCCGGAGACGGATTGGCCCTGCTCCTCGGGGGCCAGGGTCTAGAGAGATAGCTTGGCCCTGCTCCTCAAGTCGGACCGGGACGAGGGGTGTCATATTCGGGGTATGGTCCGCCGGCCGAGGCGAGGGAAGAGCAGGTCTGTCAGAGTTATCACTAGAAGTAGTGGGCTTTCCTACTATCCAATGTTCCCGCAACCGTTTCTTTACCTTATTCAGTCGATGACCTAACCTACTGTTTCTGCCAGGTGTGTCACCTGACCTATTTGGATCACCTGAATGTTCGAGGTGGCCCTGATTGCCGGTGTCACCTGGTGTATTGGGGTCCAGAGGTGGAGATTGGTCTCTTCTATGGGGAGAAGGGCCCGAGAGAGAGGAGTCGGCCGGGCCGGGAGCCTCATCGTCATCATCGGAGGAGGAAGGCTCATCATCATCATCACCAGAAGAATCCTCCACCTTGTACTCCCTGACCCTAGTCGGATGTCGAGAGATCCTGCTGCGGGAGCTCCTTCGGGAGACCTGAAACTGACTTCCATCGGGCAACAGGAAAGTTCGATCTTCCTGTTGGTGTCGAGCCTCTCCTGACTCCAGGGAGGGACTAGGAGGATGAGGAGGAGGAGGTGGGGGATGGGGATTTACTCCAGGGACGGAGGCTGGCGCCGGAGGTGGCGAGCTCCAGGCATCCTGGGTGTCCAGACCCACACCGGGTCTGAAGGGCCCGGGCCCTGGCTCATCCATATGAGGGGCTGCTCCCTCTCCTAAACCCCCCCCACCAGGTGGTTGATCTCCTTCGTCATCTGGAGGGTCGTCCCCTCCTTCCTCATGTTCCTCATCGTGGGACTGTCCCTCCCACAAAGCTTCTTCATAACTGAGATTTACCTCAGATGGGTCCATGCCGAGTTGGTGGAGACGAGGCCCGGGATCAGCTCCTTCCAGGTACTCACCAAATAAGTCAAGGCTTGACCAATTTTCCTCCAGCAAGCTGTCTCTTGCTTCTTTAGAGAAGCTAGATAAAGTATTGATATTCTCCCAACGGAGGCCTTTCGGTATTGGTAATAACCGATCTATCCCTAGTAATTTCCTTGTTTCAGGAAGCCCAAGATGGTGCTTAAAATCACTGCGCAGGGCCCCCACCACATTATTGATCGCCGAAATCAAAATGTGGGGGCCACTCCAGCGAGGAGCAAGGGACCGGTTGGGATGATTCCTGAGCTCTGAGGAGTCACAAATCATGACAGACTGACCTACATGAGCCGTCAGGGGATAAAGGGGGTGATTCATATTCCCCAAGTGAACCCTTCTCCTCTGGAGAACCTCAAGACCAAGTCTATGCTGAGTGAGATATTTGATGCTTTGTTGGGAGATCTGGACAGCTCGTTCCTGAGGGGTTAGATGGTGATTGTCCGGCCTTGGAGGGGTGACAAGGCTGGCCAGAGGCAAGGCGGTTTCCCTGCCGTAGAACAAGAAATTCGGAGTAAGACCCGAGGAGTCATTTTCCATCGAGTTGAGGGTCCGGACAGCTCCCCTGACAGCCGCAGTCCACACCGAGGTAGGTTGCCTTCCCAAACTGGCTCTTAGTATGGTCTTAATTCGAAAATGGCTAGACTCTATACTGGCATTGCCTAATGGGTGGTAGGGAAGGCTAAACGTGTGTCTTATCTGTAACAAAGAGGTCACCTTCTTGAACAGGTTGTTCTTGAATTCGGAGCCGTTGTCGGACTGAATGGTGACGACGTTGGCGCCGTTGGACACGACATAGTCTGTGAAGGCAGTAGCCACGGCCTGGGCTGTCTTCCCCACTATTGGGACCACTATTAGATATTTTGAGAAGAGGTCGATAGAAGTTAGACAGTAAGTCTCATTGTGGGGACCTGCTGGAAACGGTCCGATTAGATCAATAGAATTTACTTCTCCAATGAAACCACTAGTTTTAATGAAACGGTTGGAAGGTTTAACTGGTTTGGCTGGAAATCTTTTCTGTCGGCAACGTAGGCAGGTGGACACGTAGCAGGACACTTGACTAATTAAGCCGGGCCAATAGCACCATGTCTGGATAGATCTACAGGTATAGTCAGATCCTAGATGACCGCAACACATTTCATGATGGGTGGCGGTTACCCGGAGTCTTGCGCCTTGTGGCAGTAGTAGCCTTGTGTCCCTGGTAGGCGAGGGAGGATCGGAGGAAAGTCTATCCATCACTAGGAGCCCATTCTCCAGTCTAATATTCTTAAGGTGCTGGAGATAGGCCCATAAGTCCCGGCTAGCTCTCGCGCTCTGCATTTGTCTCCTCGTCGGGGCTTGGTTGTCCTGGACCCAGTGCCGGACTATTCTTAGTTCAGGATCAACTGATTGCAGGTCTCTGAGCTCTTTTATAGAATATCCACAAAACAGCTCAGAATTATCTAGGGCTTCTTTGTCTGGAATCAAATCCTTCAGCCCAGATGGTTTGGCCCTGGATGCGGCCTCAACTAAATATGAATCGGGCTGTTCAGGCCGATTAGTCAGATCCCAATCTCTTTCCTCTCCTTCTCTGATTTGCCCTTCCTCCTTCCTTCTCTTCTCTTCCTGTTCCTCTTCCTCCTGTTCCAGTATATGATCCTTCTCCTGTTCTGTATCCTGATCCTGATCCTGATACTCATCCATCATCTGTTGCAGGTCGAGTGGGCCAGGATGGGTGTATGGAGGGGAGAATCCTGGAGGAGGAGCCGTGGCCGTACGGGGCCGGCGGTTGGGAGCCAGGCTGGGGGCCGAGCTGGGAGCCTGGCTATTTCCAGGGCCAAAGGGCGAGCCTGAGCTCTGTGTCTGGCCCTGCGCCTGGCCTGACCCACTTTGCTGGTAGGGCCGGGCCGCCCTGGGCTGGGCTGCTTGGCCATGGTGCTGGGAGTGAAAGGGAGAGTGAGAGGAGCTGGCTGGCCCTGCCTGGCCAGCTGCCTGATCTGGCTGGCTGAGCCGGGGCCTTGAGGTCCTTGTGAAGGCTGGGAGGGCCTGCCCGTCTTGTGAAGGCTGTGAGGGCCTGACCGGCCTTGGGGTCGCCTCGAGATGTCTGGGGGCTGACCGATTTCCGGGTGCCGGGGTCCTGTCCTGGCCAGAGCTGCCAGGCTGCCGGGCCGAGCTGTCGGGCTGAGCTGTCGAGCCACGCTGTCGGGCTGTCGGCCTGTCGGGGGCCAGGGGAGGAGGCACTGCTGGGGCCGAGGGGGGACCTGCCTGGCCCTTGGGGAGCCCTGCTGGGACTGCGGGGGGCCCTACTGGAACCATGGGGGGCCCTGCTGGGACCTTGGGGGGCTCTGTTGGGACCACAGGGGGGCCTGCCGAGCCAGAAGACCACACTTTTGCCAGGTATTTGTCTGTGATCTCCCCCACCACACCCTTGAATTGTTCTTGTATCTTGTTGAGATATTGCAATTTTGGGTGTATTTCAGCACAAATATGGTCCTGGTGATTTGTGGGGGGTGTGTCGATATCTGTTTTTACTAGATCTTGGGGTGAACTAGGCCATATGTCTGTAGCTTGGCAAGTCTGGGAAGACCAAAGTGCAGGGTAGGGATCAGCAAATTCTATTGCGATATCTTCTAGTTCTTCTAGTTGAGCTAGAGTCAACTGGTCCACAAAAGATTGGCTAGAATGGAAGTCCAACTCGTCTCTGTTCATTTCTGGCAAATCATCTCGTCTCGATATTGAATCGTCGGGGATGTTTGTCCTGCCAGGCCGATGTTCGGCAGTAAATGTGAAATCGGCTAATAATTGAAAATACCGAGGGAATGGGGACCTTTGATCTTTTAATGTTGACAAATATCGAACCGATATCGAATCCGACCTTCCTGGTCCATTATTCCGTCAACCATGCAACCGGCGGTTGCAGGCACTTTCACATCTTGCAGGCACATTTGAAGAGAAAACAATGCAAAACGACTAGTAAATGGAAATTTGCATGTTTATAAAGGAATGAGTTAAGCCATAACCCAAACAAGCAATGGAGCTAGAACACAGCATAATGACATTTGAGTACCCCTTTGCACTTCGAGTGATCCGCTAGAAATTGAAATCTCAACACCGAGTAATGGCCCAGGATCAACCTCGAGTTCTCCGCCGGAGAACTCGAGGTGCCCGGAGCGGAGAACTTCACGGGTGTTTTGATGGTCATCTGTGTGGGTGTCACAGGCCTCTTCCTCTTCATGCCCCATCTACATGTCTTCACCAACTTCTACTGCACCACCGTATACAACGTTGTTACTGCAGTGCGGCCGAAGCGGCGCCACCAGTGTGCCTTTTACAGTAGACATGG
>ERZ767285.406-NODE-406-length-15455-cov-3.820978_pt1 | contig 15455 bp, 14 predicted proteins | sample MGYA00374953_ERZ767285 | MGnify/ENA primary metagenome ERZ767285 (study PRJEB28947, sample SAMN06267186) | marine metagenome | isolation source: Columbia River Estuary | place: USA:Columbia River Estuary, USA | collected 2013-07-23 ...
TTTGAGGAATTTTTGAGCCATGATGAGGCCTCGTTTGCGGGAGAATAGTTGAGAACCGCCGGATTCCCTTTGTTTTTTGACGTGCTCATCGATGAGCGGGTTTTTAAGCGGGCGATACATGCCGCCAACGGGGTTCTCATTGGGAATCAGCTCATGCATTTTTGTCAGGATTTCCCAGTTTCCCATATGAAAGAGGAGTAGGATGGCTCCCTGCTCTTTGGGGACGTTCTCGATGTTGTCTAGGTCTGCGAGAGTGAGGATGTGTTCGATGTTTCTGTGTGGTCGGCCACTTGTGTTGAGTGCGCAGAGAAGGTTGGCATACGAGCTTCTAAAAACTGATTTGCTTAGTTGTGATATTTCCTGTGCTGCTGCTTCAGGGTGAACCATGCTCAGGTTGTGATGAACAATGGCGCGTCTTTTGGCTGATAGGGGATAAGCTGCAGCTCCTAATAACGCCCCTAGTTTCCAGACAAAGGAGCAAGGGAGAGCCCCGAGCACTTTCTCAATGATGATCAGGGCTAGGTAGGCGAGCCTGTCAGAGAGGGTGGGTTTTTGTGGGATGGTTGTTTTATGCGGAGTCATGCAGGAGCTTTGTGTGATATCCGCAAGGCAGAGGAGAAGCGAGAGAATCTAGAGACTAGCAGCCTCTATCTATTGCTGCTCTGGGTTGCCTTCTTCCACTGTGTCGTCTTCCTCTGTGCCCTCTTCCGGAGGTGTCGGGTTATCTATGCGATACCTTTCAACAGCTTGTGTCCATGCGTCTAGGTCATTTCCGTGGTTTTCGTCGGTGTGGAATTCGAGTAATTCGAGGGCTTCTTCAACAAGTTCTTCGGAGTATTCGCCGTTGAGTATGCGTAAGGAGGTGTCTACTTGAGTAATGTGTCTTCTGTTGTAGCTGTCGTTGAGCACAGTTTGGACAAGCGATTCGGGGATGACGCTTTCTTGGGAGGTTAGAATAGAGTTTACGTTTTCGAAGCTGTTATCATTGGTAAGGTTGAGGGCGTGCTCGAGCGCGTCGCTGCGGACATTCATGGGGGCTGTTGGGTCAGCTGCCATTTTTAGGAGCCCATCGGCAGCATCGGCAATGGAGATGGAATCGTCACCGAGGTATTTGCGGAATAATGCGCCGTATTTCTTGGGCATTTCTTCCTGGTCACTAGCATCGCTGGAGGACTCGGTTTGACTTGGTGAACGTGGATCTCTGGGTTCTGCCGTGGCAGACCGGGCTGCCGCTTGTTGGTTAGATGTTTCAGCCGGGGTGTTGTTCTCAGAGTTGGTTTTCTTGGTGCTGTAAAAACCGATCAAAAGGGCAACTGCCAAGACGAAGATGGCGATGGCGAGTGGTTTGGATTTCATGATGCTGTAGATAGGTGAGTGGTGATGGCTGAGAGGCTCAGGCGTTGGGGTAATTATCGTTGGGCTGAGTGTAGTTCAGAAAGTGAGTTCAGGCGATGTTTTTGATGTGGGGGATGGCCTCGATGAGTTTTTGCGTGTAAGGATGTTGAGCTTTATTGAAGACGTATTCGGCGTCGCCGTATTCGACGATTTTGCCCTGATGCATGACGGCGATGTTATCAGAAATGTAGCGCACGACGGAGAGGTCGTGGGAGATGAAGATCATCGTGAGGTTAAGGTCGTGGCGGAGTTTGAGTAGTAGGTTGAGGATTTGAGACTGGATTGAGACGTCAAGTGCACTGACGGGTTCATCTGCGATGATGAGTTTAGGCTCTGGAGCCAAAGCTCGTGCGATGGCGATACGTTGGCGCTGTCCACCTGAGAACTCATGGGGGTATTTCTGCTTGAAGCGGGGATCAAGCCCAACGCGTTCCATGAGCTCGCCGATTTTGTGATCTAGCTCATCTCCTTTAAGCTTCTTGTGGCGCTGGGTGATCGCTTCAGCAAGAGTGGAGTTGATCGTCATTCGAGGGTTCAGCGAAGCGTAGGGATCTTGAAAGATCATCTGAAAGTCGAGCCTTCGTTTCCTGACTTCAGAGCGTGCAAGGGTAGAAAGATTTTCACCTTTTAGTATGACGGAGCCATCAGTTGCAGGGATGAGCTGCATGATGGTGCGGGAGAGGGTGGACTTGCCACAACCAGATTCTCCCACGAGACCGAGGATTTCGCCTTCTTCGATGCTTAAGTCGATGCCGTCGACGGCTTTGATGGTGTCTGTGACTTTACGCATCAATACCCCTTTGAATACGGGGAAGTGGGTCTTGATGTTATTAAGCTCCAGAAAGGCCATGTGTTTTTTTAGACGCTTAAGATGAATTGCGAAATACCAAAGTGCGCTTGTTTAATATTCTCACGCAGAATCGTTTACTAGAACCCCATGGCGTCCATGTCAAAGATGATGCTGACATCTTCTGGTGGAGGGGTTTGTGCTAGGATGCTACTGATGTGGTGGGACAGCTGTCTTGCTGAGGGGGCGAGCATCATGAGCTGGAATCTGTATTGTCCATGAGCTTTGGTGATGGGGGCGGGTAGGGGGTCGTGGAGCACCATGCCGTTGGGCAGGCTTTTTTCGAGGCGCTTGTGGAGGTTCTGGAGGGTGAACTCGGCGCGGCGTTCGTGATTGGAGCGGGTTTGAATGACCGCGCAGTGACTGAATGGCGGGTAGCCAAATTGCTTTCTAAAGTCGAGTTCCTGATCGGCGTAGCCGCAGAAGTCATGATGGCGGGCGAACTGAATGGAGGGGGAGTGTGGTGTGTAGGTCTGGACGATGACTTCACCCTCGAGCTCACCACGTCCCGCCCGACCTGCGACCTGGGTGAGTAGCTGGAAGGTGCGCTCCCCAGCGCGGAAATCGGGAACGTGCAGGCCAAGGTCCGCGTTGAGAACACCAACGAGGGTGACATTGGGGAAGTGCAGGCCTTTGGCGATCATCTGGGTGCCGATGATGATGTCGATTTTACGTTGGCGGAATTTTTGCAGAGTGTCACGCAGGGCGTTTTTACGACGCATGGTATCGGTGTCGATGCGTGCGACTCTTGCCTGTGGGAAGACCTTTTTGATGACACTCTCTACCTGTTCGGTGCCATAGCCTTGGCTGCGGATGGCGGCATCGCCACACTCGGGGCATTTCTTGGGGGGCAGTGCTTGGTGGCCACACATGTGGCAGATGAGGCGGTCATCAGCGCGGTGATAGGTAAGAGGGATCGCACAATGGCGGCATTCGCAGACATGGCCACAGCTGGGGCATTGCACGGAGCGGGCGAACCCACGGCGATTGAGAAAGAGGATGACTTGCTCACCCTCGGCAAGCTTGACTCCCATGCGGCCACGCAGGGGATCAGAGAGGATGGCGGGTCCACCTTTGTGTTTTTTGCCTTCGATGCGCATGTCAACGATGCGGATGATGGGCAGGGATTGTCCATCGGCACGTTCGGGAAGGGTCAGCAGGTGGTATTTATCGGTTTCGGTATTGTGAAATGATTCTAGCGAGGGGGTGGCGGAGCCGAGCAGGACGGCGGATTTTTCCAGATGACCGCGGAGCACGGCGAGGTCACGCCCATTGTAGCGCGGGGCGCTGTCTTGTTTGTAGGAGTTCTCATGCTCCTCATCGACGATGATGATGCCGAGGTCGGTCAGTGGAGCGAAGACCGCACTGCGGGCACCAATGACGATGCGTGCTTTACCCTGGCGGATGCGATGCCATTCATCAAAACGCTCGCCTTGAGAGAGATGTGAGTGAAGCACGGCAACCTGATCTTGAATGGAGGCAAAGCGGGATTTGAAGCGCTGGACGGTTTGAGGAGTGAGTGATATCTCTGGCAAGAGGACGAGCACGCTTTTACCGGTGTCGAGGCAACGTTGGGCGGCTTGGAGATACACCTCGGTTTTACCCGAGCCGGTGACGCCGTGCATGAGCATGGGTTTATCCGGTGATTTGATCTGCTCGAGCACATGTTCCATGGCGATAGCTTGGCCTGGGTTGAGCTTGAGTGGTTTGTCTTCGAGGAATTCCTCACCTTCATCGGGGTCACGACGCACGGCCTCGTCCTTGAACTCTAAGAAGCCCTGTTTCTCTAATGCTTTGACCGATGCGGTGACTGATCCTCCGCCGAGGTCCTTGAGAGACATCTGGCCACCAGCGGCTTCGAGTAGGGTGATGATGAGGTGCTGGCGTGATGCACGTCTGGCAATTTTAGCCATGGTTTCCTCATCAGGCTTTTGAGTGAGGACAACGATTTTGCGCGTTTTTTCCGAGTGGGATTCCTGTCTGACGGCCTCAGGGAGCAGCGCACGCATGACAAGCTCCATGGGTGAGCCGTAGTAGTTGGCGATCCATTTGCCTAGCTTGAGCAGGTTTGGGGTGATGAGAGGCTCTGGGTCGATCAGGGTGTCGATTGGCCGGAGGCTGAAATTGGTCGGCATCTCGCTGGTGATATCGATGATGGTGCCGGTTGATGCTCGGTTGCGAAGTGGGATTTTGACGCGGCACCCCGGTTTGGCGTCCATCCCGTCGGGGATGGCGTAGTCAAAGACCAGTTCGGATGGTCCGTCTATCAAGACTCGGGCTGCGGGCACAAAGGTTTTTTAGACGCCAATTGCCAAACTCCAAATACCAAATGATTTTTTTCAAGAAACTTGTCACAAATCGTAGTGTCTTGCCACTACAGGGTGAAGATCTTGCAGGCTGTAACAACATGATCTATTATAAATGGCCTATTATGATCATGAGAGATTGAATGAAGTGTAGGCGTCATGTTGCCTCATAATTTTCGCAGGAGAAAACAACCGACTTTTGCCAGTAATAAGCGCCACCATGGCCGAATGCCCTGCCAATCATTAGCCACTCGCTCGGAGAGCATGAGGTCGTTATCCCATTGTCGATTGAGCTCTTCGGAGACATCATCATCAAAGACGACGATCGCAGTCTCGCGGTTCATTACGACTGAGAGAATATCGAAGTTGTTGGAGCCAATGATGGCGACGCAGTCATCAATCACCATGGTTTTAGCGTGGAGGACTGGGCCGAGGTATTCGATCACACGCACCCCCCACTTGAGCAGGCTAGGGTAGAGGCCTTCGCGCAGCCAATCGACAGCGGCAACATCGGAGTCTCGCGGTAATAAAAGCGAAACAGCAACACCGCGCTGGCTAGCACGACGCATGGCTTTTCTCAGACGCCGTGGCGGCACGAAGTAAGGCATGGTCATTTTTACGCTGTGGCGTGCCTTGTTTAAGTGCACGGAGAAGAGCTTGCGGATTTGCTTTCTGCTGCCGAGTCCTTGGCTGCCGACGACCATGCAGCGACAGTTATCCTTTGATATCTGAGCGTGGTTCACGATAGGGAGCTGGATGGTTTCATCGGTGCAGTATTTCCAGCTTTCGGTGAAAAGGATATCAAGGTCGGTAGCTGCGGGCCCAGATACTTGGATCTGGGTATCACGCCAGGCATTTTCGTGGTTTTGCGCCCTCGACCACGGGTTGCCAATATTCATACCTCCAGTAAAACCGATCTTGCTGTCAACGATGAGGTTTTTGCGGTGGTTTCTGCCAAAGATGCTGGCACGTTTTCTCCAAGGGGCTACGGGGTGATACTCGCTTACGCTGACCCCAGCGTCGCGCATGTTAGCCCATTGCATCGGGTCTGTTGCAGAGGATCCAATCGAGTCATAAATGACTTTTACTGAGATGCCCTCAGCGGCTTTTTTTGATAGGGCGTCGGCAATAGTTTTACCAACGGTGTCTGAGAGAAACATATAGATCTCTAAATGAATGTGGGTTTCCGCCGAGGCGATTGCGGCTAGCATTGCCTCGAATACACGATCGCCATCGTAGTAAATTTCCACCTGGTTACCCTCACTCAGGCCGCCAACGGTCTCCCTTGATAGCTCGCGGGCTATGGCTTGGCGCCAGTCGGCGATTTGCCTTCTGACCTTATGCGGGATAACCTTCACGCTTCTTATTCTACGCTGATCTGGCCTGAGATCAATGAAGGAAGCTTTTCGGCACTACGATCATGACAGCTCGTATCTATTTTTGGTTAAATAGCGATTGTCATGAATCACCCCTATGGTAATTAGACGAACCGCGATGAACAAAACCATTCTTAATCTCATTTTCCTAGTTGTTTCCTTAACTGCACCTTTAGCCATGGCTGGCGGAGGAGTTGCGCAAAGCACTCCTGAATTCCAGGAACGCATGGCATCATTCACCAGTGAAGAATCTGCCAATGAAATCACAGGGATATGGGAAAAGCTAAGTTATCGTGCTGAACAGCAGCCTTTCTTGCTGGTGGCGACTATCATTTTTGTATGTGCGATCGTTCATACCTTTTTTGCAGTGCCGATCACGAAACACGCCCACAAGGTGCAACATGATCATGATGCTGACATCCGCCGCCAAAAGAACGCAGAGGGGGAGCCTGCAACTGCCAAGGATATGGTTAGTTTTAAAGCGACAATGCTACACTTCTTGGGCGAAATTGAAGCGATCTTCGGTATTTGGGTGCTAGCATTGATGGGCGCGATCATCGGTTTCTACGATGTAGGAACAGTGAAAAGCTACATCTCAGGAGTTAACTTTACCGAGCCCATGTTCGTGGTGATCATCATGGCTCTTGCTTCGACTAGACCTGTGTTACGCTTTGCTGAGAACGCCTTAAGTTTCTTTGCTCGATTTGGTAAGGAAACACCAGCTGCTTGGTGGTTGTCTATCCTCATTGTAGCGCCAATTTTAGGTTCTTTCATCACTGAGCCTGGCGCCATGACGATCGCGGCTATGCTATTGGCTAAGAAGTTCTATAAGTTAAAGCCAAGTCCCTTGTTGGCATACGGCACTTTGGGTTTGTTGTTTGTGAATATTTCTGTTGGTGGTGTCTTGACGAATTTTGCAGCTCCTCCAGTGCTCATGGTGGCAGGTCCTGATAAATGGGATCTCACAACAATGGAGATGCTAGTTCATTTTGGGGGTAAGGCTGTGATAGGCATTCTGATTTCGAGTTGCTTATACTTTATCTTTTTCCGCAAGGAGTTGCGCGCCCTCTCTGGGAAACTCGAGGATCACGATGGTGATGGTCAGGGAGACTTAAGCCATGATCATGACCGCCCGATACCTATGTGGGTGACCATCACGCATTTGTTGTTCATGGGCTGGACGGTTTTCTTTGCTCATACACCAGCGCTGTTTGTCGGCGGCTTCCTGTTTTTCTTAGCATTCCGTCAGGCGACCGAGCACCACCAGTTTGACATTCAGTTGCGTGGGCCGATTTTGGTTGGCTTCTTCTTGGCTGGGTTGGTGATCCATGGTGGTTTGCAGGGCTGGTGGCTAGCGCCTATCATCACGAGTCTTAGCGAATTGCCACTCTTTATCGGCTCAGTGGTGTTGACGTCCTTTAACGATAATGCAGCGATTACATTCCTTGCGAGCCAGGTAGATGGTCTTGGATCTAGTTTGAAGTATGCGGTGCTAGCGGGTGCTGTGTGTGGAGGTGGTCTTACTGTTATTGCCAATGCTCCCAACCCAGCGGGTCAGGCTCTGTTGAGCCGCTTCTTCGGAGACGGTGTGTCACCAGGTAAGCTAATGATGGGAGCTCTCGTGCCCACTATTATTGTATCGCTCATCATGCTGTTGTTCCCAGACCCAAACAAGGATGCTATTTTTGATAAGGGCGAGGCTACACCAAAGGTCGAATACTCAGAGGTAAAGGATCAGCACTAGTCATATTAGATCATGTTTACTGGACTAGTAGAGGCGACGGGCAAGGTGTGTTCGATTGATTTTCAAGGTGATCAGGCACGACTGAGAGTCTCCATACCGTTCGCAAGTGAGCTCGAAGATGGTGAGTCGGTGGCTATCAACGGTTGTTGTCTGACAGTGACAATACACGACGATCAGACGGCTTGCTTCGATGTGCTCAAGCAGACGCTTGATGTGACCTCACTTGGTGAGCTAAGTGAGGGGAGCTTGGTTAACCTTGAGAGAGCGATGCTGGCAGGAGGTCGCTTTGGTGGCCACTTTGTGCAGGGGCATGTTGACGCCACGGGGAAGATTGTTGATCTCTCAGAGCATGGACAGGATCACCGGCTCGAAATATCATTACCGGGTGAAATACAACAGCTCTGTATCGATAAGGGCTCTCTCGCCATTGATGGTATTTCGCTTACTATTGCTGAGCTCAAGGATGACAGTGCTGTATTCTGGATCATCCCGCATACGATGCAGGAGACTCGACTCAGTGATGCCCGAGTTGGGCAAAAGGTAAACCTAGAAGCTGATGTGATCGCCAAGCATGTCGCGAAGCTGATGGAGGGTAGGACGGCTTAGATGCTATTCTAGAACATCTCTCCGATGGATTGCTACTTGGAGTATCTCCGCAGCTCAAAAGTCTCGTAAGTTTCCTCTGTGGTAACATGAGGAAATTGAGCTTCAAAGGGCGGTAAATGAGTGTCGCCAGTATAGCTTTGGTAAATGTGGGAAACTAAAAGCTCGTCAGTGATGGGCAGGAAGACTTCGTAGACCTGAGCACCACCAATGATATACACCTGTGGGTCGATGAGCTCAATCGTCTGCAGGTCCTCGGGTCGGTGAATGACTGTGGCGCCTTCAGCTGACCAGTTGGTGTCGCGAGTCAGGACAATGCTTTGCCTGTTGGGCAGTGGCCTGCCAATAGAGTCCCATGTTTTACGCCCCATGACGATGGGGTGGCCAGTAGTATGGCGTTTGAAGAGTTTGAGGTCTTCAGGTAGGTGCCATGGTAGGCCGCCGTCTTTACCGATGACGCGATCTGCGGTCATCGCGACGATGGCTGTGAGTTGAATTTCCTGTTCCAAGAGCTGAGCGTATGGGGCGAGGTGAAAGAGGCGGGAAGGATGGGTTTCCAAGGCTTAAGCCTTAGGGTCTCTTCTTGCTCTTGTCGAAATCATTCAGGTTGATGAGCGGGGTAGCTTTGTCGCCAAGGGTAACACGTGGCACGCTGCCGTCCCACTTTTCGATGGCTCTGAGTTCGAGTATCTCAGGGTTTTTGCGAAGTGCTTCACCTTCGATATCGATGGCTTCGGCTTGGGCTTTCGCTTGAGCGGTTATCTCGTAGGCTTTGGCATCGGCAAGAGCGATGCGTTTTTCTGCTTCTTCGATGGCAGCCATTTTTTCTGCTTTGGCTTGAACTTGCTTGCCTTCCTGCTCGGTGGTGAATCGCTTGAGCTCCTCAATCTGGCGTTCGGCGAGTTGCTTCTGTTGTTTCTTTTCCTCGACGCCCTGAACGATCATTCGGGGTAGGTCAAAGCGGCGTAAAAGCACTTCTTCAACAAGGATGCCTTTCTCTGCCAGGTTATCTACTAGGCCCTCGAGGATGCGGGTTTGCATGAATACCTGAATGTCATCTTTATAGAAATCCTCAGCATTTTCGATGCCTTTGCCTGCTTCTCGGATCAGCGAACGTAGCTTGGGGGTAAGGTGGACACTTTCTAGCGCTGCAGCATCACCGGTTTCTTGCACAGCCTCAGCGGCCATATTGCGGTCAATACGCCACTTAAGGGTGACGTCAACCTCGGTGGTGAGCTGGTCTTGAGAGGGAACGCCGACATCTAAAAGAGTAAGCTCTTTGTTTCGGCAGTCGATTTTCTGAATTTTTTTCAGTGGGTTAATGATGTGGAAGCCCTCAGGAAGTTCCGTGGGGTCAACTTTACCGAAGAGGCTGGCAACTCCCACATGACCCGCAGGGATAGTGGTAAATGGAGTGAGTGATGCAAAGAGGAAGACGATAAGGAAGAAGGGGATGACTAACTTGCCTATCCACTTGGCTTTACGTATACTGGCTTCGTCGATGTTGATGGTGTTTTGGCTCATAGATTTGTTTGGTTGTTGATGTTATTGGTAAATAGAGAAGACGTGATTATTGGGGTCAAAGCGATTACACAGAGACAGCCGCTTTGATGTGAGGATCAGGGTTGTAGTCGCGAAGCTCGAAGTCGTCAAAGGTGAAGGCGTGTATGTCATTAATTTCTGGGTTCACCCACATGGTTGGCAATGTTTTTGGGGCCCTGGTCAGCTGTAGCTTGGCTTGGTCAATGTGATTGCTGTAAAGGTGGAGATCTCCAAAAGTGTGAACGAAGTCTCGTGCTTCATAGCCACATACTTGTGCAACCATTATAGTCAGTAATGCATACGATGCGATGTTGAAGGGAACCCCAAGAAAGAGATCGGCGCTGCGTTGATAAAGCTGACATGAGAGGCCTGGTTTATCTGAGTCGATATCGTGAACATAAAACTGGAAGAGCATGTGGCAGGGAGGTAGTGCCATTTTGTCAACCTTGCCCACGTTCCATGCGGAAACCAGGTGCCTGCGCGAGTGAGGATTGTTTTTGAGGCCGTCAATGAGGCGCTCAATCTGATCGATGATCTCTCCGTCGTCACCTTCCCACGCTCGCCACTGTTGTCCATAGACAGGGCCGAGCTCACCGTTTTCGTCTGCCCACTCGTCCCAGATGCGAACGCCGTTATCCTTGAGGTATGCGATGTTGGTCTCTCCTTTGAGGAACCAAAGTAGCTCATGAATAATAGAGCGAAGGTGAAGTTTTTTAGTGGTGAGGCAAGGGAATCCCTCGCGCAGGTCAAAGCGAGCTTGGCGACCGAAAACGGAGACAGTGCCGGTGCCGGTGCGGTCTGTGCGGGACTCGCCGTTGTCTAGAACGTCTCTTAGGAGGTCGAGGTATTGCTGCATGTGGGGAGATTGGAGATTTAAGATTCAATGTTCAAGATGAATCAGTCATGAGAAATACCTTTGGGGCATAGTATGTCAACTTGTGCTTGTTTTTTGGCTTTATAGGGGTGAGCAGCGCAAATAATGACACGGAATCATGTTAATTGTTCAGGAAGTGATGACGGCAGAATTATACGTTTCAAAATTGCCAGCATGCTGAATTTCTAAGATAATCATTTCCTGTGCAAAACACTTCCTTCATGCCTCGGCTTTGTCGCCATCTAATGAACCTTGTTAAGGTGGGAGTCAGGCTTGCCGCTGTGGCTAGTTTGCTGGCTTTTGGTGCGCGCTGGCATTGGCTTCTCGATATATTGGCGAATTTCAGAGTTCAATATGCAATGTATCTGATCGTTGCCACGGCAGTTCTTTTGCTGTGCCGTAATTTTCGCTGGGCAGGGATATCGCTGATAGCCGTAGTCCTCAATCTTGGGGTCGTCTTGCCTTATTTCATACCGTTGCCTAATTCAGCAAGCGATACTAAGGAGCAAAGAGTCTCGTTTCGTCTGGCTACATTCAACGTGCTTTCGAGTAACCGTTGCTGTGATGAGGTGGTGGATTATCTTCGAGAGCTAGATGCTGATTTTGTTTTTGTTTTGGAGACGAGTGCAGATTGGGAGCTAGCGATAAAGAGTCTGCGAGATCTCTATCCGCATCAAAAAAATGAGATTCAATCGGGGAATTTCGGCATAGCCTTACTGAGTAAAAATCCATTTAGTGAAATTAAGATTTCTGAATATACACCCTCAATTGCTTCGATTGATGCGTTGGTAATGCTGGGAGGTAATAGGGTAAGGCTGATAGGCACTCACCCTTACCCTCCTATCAATGGTAAGGTGAGTCGCTTGCGTAATAGCCACATGCAAAAGTTGGCCGAAAGCATCGCCACTGAAGCAAGTGATGCCAAAACAATTGTCGCAGGTGATTTTAATATGACGCCATGGTCACCGCATTTTAGAGACTTTCTCGAGGTCTCGGGGTTGGAGGATAGTGCAAAGGGTAAGGGAGTGCAGCCAACGTGGTATGCATTGCCGTCGTTTTGCTTCGGTATTCCCATTGACCATGTTTGTTTCGATAAGAGCTTTCGAGTTGATGCGCGTTTAGTGGGGCCTGAACTTGGATCGGATCATCGTCCTGTATGGGTTGACTTTAGTATAGTGAGTAAGGACACGGATTAATTTGGCACTCTGGTTTGCGCAATGGCGCAGCCCACTAGAAGGTGTATTTACTGTTAAAGCTTGGCGCGAAGTGGTAAATGGGGTATCTATTATTTTGTAAATATTAATTGTCAGTTATTATGAGTTATTTTCGTTCTTTGTCATATTTATTCTGTATTTTGTCATGTGTCGTTCACTCGGCTTTTGCACAAGAAAAGCGGGTCAATAACTCGATTGCGTATTATTTGGATTCGCGAGATTACAACACGCTGTCGGTAAATACATCTGCCCGCCTTCCCTTAGGTTTTAAATTGTGGGGATTCACAGATTTTAATGGCGACCAGAATGAGGGAAGTAGATACGAACTGGAGAGATTCTTCATGGAATACAGGCTTCTGCATGAAATTCCAGAGGAATGGGTTTTTGGTATCAAGGGTGTAGGGCTACTGACTGAGTTTAACAATTTCAACGGATCTGATAATGACCTCTTTCGCTTTGGCCCCTATATCTCACGTGAGATGAATCTTCCATGGGGGAAGGTGGCCCGTTTGCAGTTGAGAATCTATCCATACCAAACAGAAAATGACAACGGTCAGCTTAGCCTCAGTTATGTGATTCCATTTTCGGAGAAATGGTCGCTGTCTGGTTTTGCTGACATCAACATCATCGAAGGGGGGGCTGATCGGTGGGTGATAGAGCCTCAACTCAATTACAAGCTTAACGATAGCATGAATCTTCTGCTTGAATATCGATACAATGGTTTTGAATCTTCAAATCCAAATTTAAAAGGAAGCGGGGTTGCGCTTGGGATGAGTATTAAGTTCTGATCAGAATTACAACATTGTCATTTCTGGTTCATAGGTGCGGGCAAGCAACGGACACTAGGGAAAATAGCTAGGTTAAATGTCCTGCTGTAGTCGATGTATTCGCTATGCATAAGCGGTGCCGTTTTTGGCACCTATTTTTTTAATCGCCTGCTTTGCCTATTTTTTGCTGGGTGAAGTAAAGAGGGTTATGAAATAACGCTATGAGAACGTTAGTGTGAGTTGTTTTTTTGTTTGAATCAGTGATGAGTTTGGAGTTTTGCTCTATGAAGTTTGTGGATAACCAATATCTGGTGGTGGGTTCATGCTATTGTGGCCGTATTGGTAATGCGGTAATATTCGATAGTTCAATCAAAGGCTTTGAGAATTATTGCTCGTTACATTGCACGCGAACCAAACCTCTGCTGACACAAAACAAACCCCCACTATTTTCATGAAATCACAAACCCCCATCATTTCTCTTCTCACTGCTCTTGGTATGGCAGGTTGCTTGAATGCCGCAACAATAGCCTTCTCCGGTAGCGTCATTGATAACTCAGGTAATGAAGTGACGGAATGGCGAACGGCAACAACAACCAAGTCCATGGATGCTGATGGCGATAACAATTACGGAACCTTTGGTGCGATTGCCTTTGGAGACACTACCATTGGCGCGATGACCTATGTAAGTGCGGGATTCCAAACCGGGCCTTTTCCAGGATATGCAACGATTGATGACATTGATGGGGCGCCTTCTGCAGATAGGCAGGTTAGAACAACCTCATACAACGGCGGACTAACAACTGATATCGCCATGTATACCTTTGCGGTCAATACGAGTGTGGAGGCATGGGAGACTCTTCGCGTGGGCATCGGTACTGATGGTTTGGATCAGGGTATATTTGCTCCGGGATCCATCGGCCTGAAGGAACTTGGGGGTGGCGGCGGACTAGCCGAAGTGGCGGTTACTGGTAATGCGACTATCGACATGTATTTCTTTGATGTGACAGGAGGCGTTTCTGCAGGAACCCAGTTTCAGGTGTTTGCTGATGTTGGGACCAATGGTTACGTAACGCATCAACTCGTGTCACTTGATGTTGCCATTCCGGAGCCATCTTCTGCCGCTCTGCTCGGCTTGGGTGGATTGGCCATGTTGGTCAGATAGAACCATAACCATTGTAGAGGTTGAATCTTTGAAACCCGTGTCACGTTTGTCAAGTTCTGTGGCAATCTCCAATCCCTTTTCAGGAGAGGCGGCCGCGGTTGAGGGAAGGCTAAGGCCTGTTAGGCCTGCAATCAAAATCAGGGGTAAAAATTTCATCTCTTTCTCCTTAAGATGTTGGCTGCATTGCCGGTGTGTCTGGGCCATCATTGGCTGCGTGCTCTGCAGCTTCTGAAGGTGTGTCTTTATCTAAAGCAATCAACAGCGCCGGCAGTAAAGTCAAGTCTGCGATCAGCGCCATGATCAACGCGATGGCGGTGAGACTGGCCATATAGCTGTTTAAGCCAAAGCTGGATTGCGCCAGAATAAAAAAGCCCGCCGCTAAAATGATGGTCGTAACCAAAAGCGCGGTTCCAACCCCCGTAAACGCAAAGATAACCGCGTCTTTAGGTGAAAGCTTTTCATCGCGCCGCGCAATTTGATATTTGCTTAAAAAATGCACGCTATCATCGACCACAACGCCCAAAGCCATTCCCGCAACCACGGCAACAGCCATGTTGACCTGCCCGACAAGTAAGCCCCAAAGGCCGAATGCAAGGCCCGCTGGCAAGAGATTTGGCACGAGGCTGATGACGCCGAGGCGCACGTTTTTAAGCGCAATCAAAATCACACCGCTGATCAGCAATACCGCAAAGAAAGTACCCGATAGCATGCTCTTGATATTACGCTCGGCGATATAGGCAAACATCACCGTGGGACCGACCGCATAGGTGTTGATGCCCAGATCATTGGCGAGGAAATCTTCAGCGCGTTGCAACCAGGCCCTGACTTCATTCGTGGTCATATCTTCAATTGTAATCACAATCTGCGTTGACGATTTATTGATGTCCAATTGGTTGTTCAAATCCAGCCCATAGGGCAGGGACAGTTCATATAGCAGCAAATATTGCGCGGCCAATTCGCGGCTTTCGGGTATTTTGTAAAAAGCCGGATCGCCGCCGTTTAGATCACGGTTCAAACGTTTGAACGTGTCAGAGATCGATTGCACGTGGGTAACGGGTTCTTCATTCATCGCCCAATCGGTAAAGGCTGCGATTTTCTTGATGAAATCGGGCGAGCTGATCCCGTTTGGTTCACCGGAACTTAGATCAAACTGAATTTGATTGATGCCAGTTAAATTCTGTCCAATCCATTCCGAATCTTCGCGGAACTGGATTGATTCATCGAAATATTTCAAGAAGTCATCATTGATTTCATTCAAAGGGATCAAGGCTAATAATCCAAGTGACGCCGCGATGCTGAGCGTCATTACGGTTTTGTAGCGATCGGCAATGAATACGCCCAATTTGCCCATAACACCGTCGAGCTTCTCGATCGTGGCTTTGGGCTTTATTGTAACAAAACTGATCAAAATTGGCAGCAAGGTGACCGCGTAGATCCAAGCGGCAACCACGCCAACCGCTGCGGGTGAGGGAAAAACCACGACATCCATCGGCTTGGCACAAGCGATGGATAGCCTGGGAGAATCCGTCTGTTTGGCACTGCGCGAGCCTTCCCTTGGTCCGTGTATGGGTATCAAAGGCGGTGCGACCGGTGGTGGTTATAGCCAGATTGTCCCTGTTGACCGT